>PDWJ01000103.1_pt1 | contig 117752 bp, 115 predicted proteins | sample 1430881 | NCBI WGS metagenome assembly PDWJ01 (sample SAMN01162460, study PRJNA174530) | Oral metagenome, whole genome shotgun sequencing project. | biome: Marine environment; feature: Marine mammal; material: Swab sample of the gingival sulcus; isolation source: swab sample of gingival sulcus... | reverse complement strand
GGAAGTATGAGTCGTAAGGCTAACTGTTGGGACAATGCCGTGGCTGAAAGCTTTTTTGCTTCGTTAAAAAAGGAACGAGTTCATTCTACATTGTATAAACCCAGAGAGCAAGCCAAGGTTGATATAATTAACTATATTGAAATGTATTACAATAGCTTCAGGCGTCACAGCTTCCTTGGAAACCTATGCCCTAAAGATTTTTTGAACAAGTGGAGTAAACTGAAAATGGTCGTATGAAAAAATTGTCTACTTTTACTTGACCATTCCAGGAAACTTGGCTAGAAATGCGGGCTAGTCGTCTTTTCTATGATTTGACCACAAAGGATCTGTTCCAAACTTGTCATGCCACCATTCTTCAGGAGTACAATATTTCATAACATCTTCCCTTGAAAAAGGGATTTTATAATTCATAAAATATTTAATTATCAAATTATAGGAATCAAGAATTTTTGACGTCATTTCATTTGCTTTTTCTATATTATCCTGATTCCTGTCAGGATGCCATTTAAATAAAAGTTGTTTTTTTTTCTTTTCAAGCTCTGAAACCGAAGCTTTTTCAAAAAGCCCAAGAGTTTTTCTTGCAGCCTGTATTTCATCAAAAAATGACAAAAGAAACCACCTTATACCAATGCTTTAATTGTTGTAAATCCGCCGCTTCCAAACCCTTCTAAAACCTCGCTGCTCCCTTCTATAATTGTCTGGCTGAACTCAAAACCATAAAAGCCGGCAATTTCCAGAAGTTCCTGCACTTCTGGAACAGAATAAAAAACAGCATCTCTGTAAAAAGGATTTTCTTTCTTTTTCTCAATATATTTTTTTCCAAGCCATGACTCCTTGTCCACAAATCCCAAAACAAAAGAACCTGATTTTTTTATAACTCTTTTTGCTTCTTTAAAAGAAGTTAAGATATCATCAAAAAAACAAATTGTAGTAACACAAAGAGCAAAATCAAAAATATCATCTTTAAAAGGAAGAATCTCGCCTTTACCACATACGGTTTTTATTCCTTTTTCACAAGCTTTAACCCCCATATTCATCACAGGATCCACTCCGAATTCAATATCCAGAACTCCTGCAAATTGTCCTGTTCCAACTCCTATTTCAAGCCCGACACCTGATTTTGGGACAAAATTTTTTAAAGCTTTAATTTCCATGCTATAAAGATCATCATTTTCTTCAAACCATTTGTCATATCTTTCATGGTATTTGTCAAAAGCCTCTTCTCCGGCCATAATCTTTCTCTTTCTTTTATTGTTTTTTTTCCAGCTCAGCTCTTTCAATTTCCTTTAATATTTTTTCAGCCTCTTTTGCAGGATTTTCTGCATCTCTTACAGGACGTCCAACAACTATATAATCTGAACCATTTTTTATTGCATTATAAGGGTCTGTAAATCTTTTTTGATCCTCATTTTTATTGTAAGACAGCCTGATTCCAGGAGTTACAGCAAGAAAATCCATATCAGCGGCATTTTTTACAAATGAAGCTTCAAAAGGAGAACATACAACCCCTTTTAATCCGCATTCATATGAAAAAGCAACCCTTTTCCTGACAAGCGCCCCGGGATTTTCAAAATATTTTCTCTTTAAACCCTGCTCTTCAAGATTTTCAGAATTAAGGCTTGTAAGTACAGTAACACCAAGAAGGCTTATCTTTCCGTCAGCAGCACTTGAAGCAGCAGACAATGTTTGACGGTCATGGGCGTGAATTGTAAAAAATTCAATACCCAGATCTTTTGCAGACTTCACACTTCTCTCAACAGTTTTTGGAATATCCAGAATTTTTAAATCGAGAAAAACTGGTGTCTTTGTATTTTTATTAATATAATCAATAACATTTCTTCCTTCCTTAATAAAAAGCTCAAGACCGACTTTAAACATTCCGACTTTTTCTTCAAGAATCTCAATATAAGGCTTTGCTTTTTCCAGATCAGGCAAATCAAGTGCAAAAATAATCCTGTTTAAAGGCTTCATCTAAATTCCTCCAGATCATAAATAACCAGTCTTTCATTAATATTTTTCCATGATGGTATTTCTGACTCAAACAAAATTTTATATTTTAAAAGTTTATCATAAAATCTTTTTTCTGCACATAATCTTGAATCTCCAATAAAAATAAAATATTTTCCACCTTTATCCATGAATCTTACAAGAGAGTTAAATGCCATTTGAGATTCTACAGGAGGCCAGCATAAAAAAAGTGTTCTTTTTGCACTTGCAGAAGCAATTGATTCATCTCCCTGCAAAACAACAGCCCATGTATCCTCAAACCAATAATTTGAACTCATAAAATCAAAGGAATCAAAATCATCTGGGGAATATTGGCCAAAAGCCTCTATATCAACTCCTCTCTGCTTGAGACAATAGGCATAATATCCTGAACCTGCGCCTATTTCAGTTATAGGTGAATATTTTACCAAAATATCCAGTACAAAAGGAAACGGCACAGAAAAAGAATATTTTTCCACAAGACTGCTTCTTTTTTCCTCCAGCAAAGCCAAAGCCTGATTTTCTGATTCACACCCGTAAACAAGATTTTCCAAATCTTCAAGGTATGGATTTTTTATAGTGCTTTTAATTTTATTTTTATCTGAGATTATATAGTGATAAATATGATTGAATCCCATATATATCAAAGCTCCCTGCTCTTTTTAAAAAAATTTTTACCATAATATTTATAACTGAATATTACTTTCTAGCATGAATTAAAAAATATTAAAATTTATTAATTTTACACTTGATTTCTGATAAGTTTTTGCCATATTATTAACAAAACTTATCAACCATAAAATATGGAGGATTATAAATGATCACAGGAGAAAACAGCAGTGAACAAGAAAATCAAAACGAATCACAAAAAGTGGAGCCGATAAAAAGCACAAAAGATATAATGTCTATTAAAAAGCTTCTTATAGACAATCCAAGAAATTCCACACTGTTTACATTTGGTATAAACACAAATCTAATGCCCAGTGAACTTCTGCACCTCACAGCAGGTCAATTAAAAAATCTTAAAGAAAATTCTGTCCTCACCTTGAACACAGATTCAGATAAACAAAAATCAATAACAATAAACCGAATTGCATACAGATCCATTAAAGGACTTCTTGAATCTGAAGAATATAAAGATTCAGATTATCTTTTTAAATCTCAAAGGGGACAGCTTATAGTTCCATCACTTCACAGACTTGTAAACAAATGGTGTGGGGCAATAGGACTATCAGGTAATTATGGATCACATACATTGAGAAAAACCTGGGGATATCATCAATATCATACCTTCGGCACAGATATTGCCAAACTTGTAAAAGCTTTTAATCATGGAAGCCAGACTCAAACAAGAGAGTATCTTTGCCTTGATAACAAGGAAGATTTCAATATTTTTCTTCACGAACTTTAATATTAATGGCGGGATCTTAATTCCCGCCTTTTATTTTCCAGCCTCTCCAGAATAATTAATTTTTAATAAAAAAATGCAATTATCTTTGACAAAAATTTAACATCAACATAACATAAAAAATTATTTACTATATCTATTAAATATTGGTTTTTTAAAAATTTTAGTATTAAAATTCAAATAAAAATTTAAATTAAGGAGGGCTGTTATGTCTGATAATTCTAACATTGTAAGAGACATCGGCAAGTGGGAATGGTCTGAAATGTGGAAAACAGAAGACTGGTGGGCAATATGGCTGGGATTTATTATACTTATTGCAGGGGCTATAATATATTTCCCAAAAGCAGGAGATATGCAATCAAAGATTAAACAGATAGAAGCCAAATACCAGGCTGAGGCAACAAAAACAGATAAATTTAAAACTATTGGCTGGTACCAGTTAAATGATAAAAAAGCTGGTGTAAAAGCAAAAAGCAGCGACATAGGAAAATGGCTTAAAAATTTTACCCATAAACCCCATGGATGGTCAGTAAATCCAGTGGATTCATTTTTTATGTCAAAATCAAAAGCCGACGCAAAAAAACAAAAAGCTGAAAATAAATATAAAAAAGCAAAAGAAAAAGCAGCTATGGCTTTAGAGCTTGCAGAAACTGCAGAACAAATGGCACAGGACGCTGATTTCCAGAATGAAGCTTTTAATGAAGAAGCAAAAATCGCCATAATGAACTGGAGAAATGCAAATCTTGCAGCATCAAAAGCAAAATCCAAACTTAAAAAGGCAAAACCTTATAACCAGATTTTAACACTTCTTGGGCTTGGAGTTTTCTTTGCAATATTTTTTGGAATAGGCATTAAAGCCATGGGAAAATCCTTTACTTCTTTTCTCCTGGGATTTTCTTTTGTGTACCTGATAACTATACTTGCATGGGTTGCATCATATCAGGTAACAATGAAGCATTATGGAATAGGATATGCCGCATGGGCAATTTTTTTCGGAATGCTCATAAGCAACACTGTTGGAACTCCAAAATGGGTAATGCCCGCTGTCCAGACAGAATATTATATAAAAACAGGTCTGGTTCTTCTTGGTGCAACAATTCTTTTTGAAAAAATTATAACAATAGGTACAGCAGGTATTTTTGTAGCATGGGTTGTAACACCTACAGTCTGGCTGGTAACATACTGGTTTGGACAAAAAATAATCAAAATACCCTCAAAACGTCTTAATGCAACAATATGTTCTGATATGTCTGTATGCGGTGTCTCTGCTGCCATTGCAACTGCATCGGCATGTAAAGCAAAAAAAGAAGAGCTTACCCTTGCAGTTGGTCTTTCCCTTGTATTCACATCAATAATGATGATTGTAATGCCTGCTGTTATTCATGCGTTCTTTCCTGAAGACAAACAGCTTGTACTTGGCGGCGCCTGGATGGGTGGAACAATAGATGCAACAGGAGCTGTTGCAGCGGCAGGAGCATTCCTTGGAGAAAAAGCCCTGTATGTTGCAGCTACAATAAAAATGATCCAGAATGTTTTAATAGGTGTAATGGCATTTTTTGTTGCTCTATATTTTACTACAAAAGTTGAGGCAGCCGAATCTGGCCATAAAGTCGGTCTTATGGAAATATGGTATCGTTTCCCCAAATTTGTACTTGGTTTTGTGGCAGCTTCTATAATTTTCTCATTCTTTTATTCTTCTTTTGATGCATCACAAAGCGGACTTGGTTCAACAATGATAGATCAGGGTGTAATCAAGGGAATGAGCGATCTTTTCAGAAAATGGTTTTTTACTCTTTCATTTGTAAGTATTGGTCTTGCAACCAACTTCAGAGAACTAAAAGACCACTTCAAAGGCGGCAAACCTTTGATTTTATATGTTTTCGGACAAAGCTTCAACTTAATTTTGACATTGATTGCTGCCTACGTAATGTTTTATGTGGTTTTCCCTGATATTACAGCATCAATCTAAAATCCTGGAAAAGGAGATTCATGGAAACTGTAAAAAAAAAATCATGGATCAAATCATGGGGAGTTCTTTTTCTGACTTTTTTTCTGCTATGGCTTTTTGCATTTTTTATAGGGCCTTGGGGAGAAAGGAATATCCCCGTATTTAAAAATATTACAAAGGTTATTGAAGCAAATAATATTGATTCAACAGCATATATGTATACAGAAATTGAAAGCTCATATAGTGGTGAAAAAAATCTGATAGAATCTCTACGCTTGAAAATACCTGAAAAAACAGGATTTACAATGGAATTTTTATCTGGAGTCATATGTTGTTTTATTCTATTGCTGATTGGATTTAAATATCTCCCTGTTGATTAATAGTAACACCTCTTTTTAAGATAAAATCCCTGCCTTTATGGCAGGGATTTTTTTATTAATTTTTCCCCCAAAGTCAAAGAATTTAATTCAAATCCCATATTTTTATAATTTGTAATGGTAATACACATCTATTTGGTGTATTTTAAAAAAATTATAATTATCATAAACAAAAACAGGAGAAAAAATGAAATTAAAAAACAAGGCTATTCCAGTTGTGATGATGATATTAACTCTTTTCTTTTCTGCCTCTGTTTTCGCAGGAGAAATTAATTGGACTGACTACAAAACAGGAAAAAAGCTCTCACAAGAAAGTGGTAAAAAGCTTTATATCTACTTTTATACAAATTCATGTCCGTGGTGTAAAAAAATGGAAAGAGAAACATTTGGCTCAGAAAAAATAATAAACTATATGAATAAAAATTTTATTCCAGTAAAAATCAATACCTACAAAGATATTGCTACATCAAAAATGTATCAGGTCGGCCCTGTTCCCACAAATATTTTTGTAGAACCTGATATTAAAACAATAATTTATAAGAGACCTGGATATATTCCCAAAAAATATTTTTTTGATATAATAGAAGCAATCAAGATGGAGAAATATAAATAAAATCGTAACTGGATAAAAACAGTTTGCTCAAAGAACTTCTGTGCATTATTTCTGAGCCGGTTTCAAGGAATTTTTTTAATCTCCTGCCTCAAAGCGTATTGAAAATGAGGTTTGAGGGAAAAGCAGCATCAGCAGTTCCGGTTTAAACTGAAAAATGACATAAATAATTAAAAACTAAGGACTGAAAACAAGGGCTATATCAGGAAAAAAAATCAGTAAAACAGTTGTAACAGCTATTGCAGCAAGCAAGGGAACAACTCCCCTGAATATAGTTTCAATTCTTATATCAGTTGCAACAGACCTTACAACATAAACATTAACACCCACAGGTGGGGTTATAACCCCAATCTGGGTAACAAGAACTATAACAACTCCAAACCATACAGGATTATACCCAAGGGAAATTACTACAGGATAAAATATCGGAACAGTAAGCATAATAAGGGCAAGGGCGTCAATAAAGCAGCCGCCTATCAGATATATTAAAATTATAACAGAAATAACTCCCCATGCTGGAAATGCCAGAGAACCTGCCCATTCAGCAATTTTAAAAGGAATCTGGGTTACAGCAAGAAAATGACCGAGTATAGTTGCTCCGGCAACAATCATTAATATCATACATGAAATTTTTGTAGTTTCTGTAAATGCCGCCTTTAATCCTTTAAAATCTATATCCCTTTTTATAAGGGCAAGGAGAATGGTTCCAAATGCACCTATTGCAGCTGCTTCAGCTGGAGTAAAAATGCCCAGAAAAAGACCTCCAATTACCATCACAAACAAAATAATTGTTTCAAATACTCCGGCAAGTGATTTTATCTTTAATTTCATGGCTGTCTTTTCGCCTCTGGGAGCATCTTCAGGTCTTAATATACTCCATATCAAAACCACAACAACAAATAAAAAAGTCAATAAAATACTTGGAATAATGCCTGCCATAAAAAGCTCACCAATAGACTGCTCCGTCATTATTCCGTAAATTATAAAAACCACACTGGGAGGAATCAGAATGCCAAGACTTCCACCGGCGGCAATAACTCCTGTTGCAAGGGAATCTGAATATTTATATTTTTTCATTTCAGGAAGAGTTACTGAAGCCATAGTCGCAGCAGTAGCATTGGTAGAACCGCAGATTGCAGAAAATCCTGCACATGCTCCTATGGAAGCAATGGCCATACCGCCAGGCCAATGACCTAGCCAGTTGTAGGCAGCCTTGAAAAGCCTTGAGCTTATTCCTGCATGAAAGGCAACCTGTCCCATCAATATAAAAAGTGGAATAACACTCAGATTATATGAACCGAAAATATCAGAAAGATCATATACCATCATTGAAAAAGCAGCATTTGGAGACACAATTACAGAAAATCCTGCAACTCCTGTCAAAAGCATTGCAAATCCAACAGGCATTCTAAAAAAAATCAAAACAAACAGAAAAATAATTCCTGTAACACCAATTATTGTAAAAGACATTGAGATTAATCCTTTGCAAATCCGTAGTAAACAATACCAACAGCCTGAAAAAACATAACAATTGAAACAAGACCAAAACCGATTGCAAAACCCAGTGCAAAAGGGAACAAAGGAAGCTCAAGTGTCATGGAAACTTCTCCGCTCTGTCTGAGCTCAAAAGCATGGATAAAAATCTGCCATGTTATTATTGAAAAAATAATAAAACTTAAAAAACAATTTAACCTTTCAATCCTCTTTCTGATTTTTGATGAAAATTTACTGACCAGATATTCTACTGCAATATGACCTTTTCCAAGAGATGTGGAAGCAAAAGCAAATGCAGCGGCAAGAGAACCCAGAAAACCAACAAGTTCATAAGCTCCGGGGAAAGGATGGCGAAGCTCTCTCAAAAAAACATCAACACAGGTAACACACATAATACCAAACAGGCACAATGCTGCAAAATAATTAAATTTTTCTGTAACCGAAATAATAAAATCACTGGTTTTATCTTTTAAAGACATAAAAAAGATTACCTTTTGAAAATAAATTAATTTATATAAATATATCTAATTAGCTTTTCTGCTGATCAGCCCCGAAAGAGTATCAACAATTTTTTTACCGTCAAGTCCTTTATTGTCTGCTGACTTTATATATTCTTTGATTACAGGGCTGACTCTTTTTTTCCATTTTTTTATATCAGAATCTGGAATAGTTATAAAATTGTTGCCAAGACTCATGCTGTATTTTTTGCCGTTTTTATCACTTTCAAGCCATGCTCTGCCATGCTCCAGAACCCATTTTTCACTTATTTCATTCATGATTTTTTTTATGTCATCAGGCAGCTTGTTCCATTTTTCTTTATTCATGACAACAAACATGGTGGTTGTATATCCAATTTTTGATGTATCTGTAGTAAATTTTATAACTTCTGCCTGTCTCCAGCCTTTCAATACTTCCACAGGCCCGAAAGTTCCCTCAACAACCCCCCTTTTCAAAGCCTCATAGGTTGAACCCTGGGGCATTGCAACAGGAACAGCTCCAAGTGAAGAAACAACCTTTGCACTTAATCCGGTTGCTCTTATTTTCATTTTATTCAAATCTTCAAGTTTATTCACAGGCCTTATTGTGTGAAGAAATCCCGGCCCGTGTCCGTGAATATAAAGAACCTTTACATTATCAAGCTCTTTTGGCCTGATTTTTTTATAAAATTCAAAAACAGCCCTGGATACAGTTTCACCGTCAGAATATCCAATGGGAAGATCGCAAGCTTCCATTACAGGGAATTTACCCCTTGTATATGCAAAGCAAGACATTCCTATATCTGAAATACCCTTTACAACTCCATCATAACAATTCTTTGCCTTTGTGAGAGTCCCTCCAGGAAACATGGTTATTTTTATTCTGCCCCCTGTTTTTTTCTCCACCTCTTTTTTCCATCTTTCAGCTGTTTTATATTGTAAATGTGAAGAAGGGAAAAAAATGCTGTAGGTTAAATAATAAGTTTTTGCAGAAACATTAAATGGAAACATAAAAAGAAAAATTACAAAAACGCATAAAAAAACTTTTGTAATTTTTTGAATTTTGCTCATACTACTCCTCTTTTTCTGATAAACATAATCAAAAAGCTTTTAATCTTTTGACATAAGCCTTGAAACAGCGGCTTCCAGACCGTCCAGTGTAAGCTCATACATTGGAAAAATTCTTGATATAACAGAAATTGTATGTGTATATCCCCAAATTTCCTTTGGAACAGGATTTAACCATACATTATGTGAAAAAGTTTCACATAAAAATTCAAGCTGCTCAATACTTGGTCTGCCAGACAACTGATTTATGCTTATAGCACCGTTTTTAGCAAGGAGTTCATATGGAGCCATACTTGCATCACCTATAACAACAAGTCTTGTCTCAGGATCAAATTTTGTAAAATCAGAGACTTTTACAGGTTTTTTATATCTTGAAGGATCTTCCCATAAATATTCATACATTGTATTATGAAAAAAATAGGTCTTTACTTCCTTGAACTGGGACCTTGAATAATCAAAAAGAGTCTGAACCACATCAACATATGGATCCATTGACCACCCTCCATTATCTATGGCAAGAATCACCTTGAGTTTATCTTTTAGAGATCTGTCAAAAACAATTTCTATTTCACCGGCATTTTTCATTGTCTGATATATGGATTTATCAATATTTACCTGATCTTTAGGGCCGGCAGGAACCATATTTCTAAGACGCTTTAAAGCTTCGCCTATCATGGACTGGTTGAGAAGCCCTCTTCCTGAATAATCTTTATATCTTCTTTCACCTGCAACTTTTACAGCAGATTTACTCATAGAACTTCCCCCGACTCTCATACCTCCGGGATGATATCCAGAATGCCCCACAGGAGAAGTTCCACCTGTTCCAATCCATTTATTACCGCCGTCATGTCTTTCTGTCTGCTCCTTCAATCTTTCCTTAAAATATTCTATAAGCTCATCCGGGCTCAGCTTTCCTATCTTTTCCTCGTCAATGTCGAGCATTTCCGAAATTTCCTTTGGATTTCTAAGCCACTCGTCAAGAAGTCCCCTTACTATCTCATCAAGTTCAAGCCCATCATTTTCAGGAAGTTCAGCACCTTCAAAATAATATGCATATACCTGATCATAAAGATCAAAATATCTTTCACTTTTTATCAAAATAGTTCTGGCAGCAAAATAAAAATCATCAACACTTTTAATAAGATCTGATTTCAAGGCCTGCTGAAGCTTTAAAAATGCCTTGGGATTAACAGGAACACCAACATTTTTTAATGCATAAAAAAAACCTGTAAACATATTTTTTTTACCTGTCTAAATAAATCGTCTTCTATTAACCAGATTAGTTGCCCTCTCATAATCAGGACTTTTCTTGAATAAAATCCCAAGGAAAGGCACCTTACCCTTTATAAGATCCTTTGCCTTGAAATCAGGATCAATTTCAAGGGCTCTTACCCAGTTTATAAGCTCTCTTGTTGCGGGTTTTTTCTCTATACCGTCTATTTCCCTTAACTTATAGAATGTCTTGATAGCATTTTCTGCAAGAGTTGAATCAAGGGAGGGGAAATGAACATCTATAATTTTTCTCATCATTTTAGGGTCAGGGAATGCAATATGATGAAAATTACATCTGCCGAGAAATGGGTCTGAAAGATCTTTTTTTGCATTGGATGTGATGATTATAACAGGTCTGTTTTTTGCCCTGAGCCTTTTATCTATCTCAATTATATCAAATTCCATCTGGTCAAGAACATCAAGCATGTCATCCTGGAAATCAGTATCAGCCTTGTCTATTTCATCAATCAGCAGAACTGTTCTTTCATCTGCTGTAAAAGCCTTTCCGATTGTTCCCATTGAAATATAATCTTCTATATTACTTACATCCCTTGAGGAATCTCCAAAACGGCTGTCATTTAGTCTTGTCAGTGTATCGTATTGATAAAGAGCTTCAACAAGTTTCATGCTGGATTTTACATTAAGTATAAGAAGCGGCATATTAAGTGTCTGAGCAATTGAATGTGCGAGCATTGTTTTTCCTGTGCCGGGCTCTCCCTTTAAAAGCAGAGGCATTTCAAGCCCCATTGAAATATTTACAATTCTTGCAAGTTCATCATCAAGAACATATCGTTTTGCTCCATGAAATTCATTTAAACTGCTGTCTGACATAATATTCTCCGGTTAATTTTAATTTATAATGCATATTTCTTTAACAGCTATGCAAATAATAAGCTGGTAAAAATAAATAATTTCACTAAGCTCTAATATTACCAGAAAGCAGATAAGGTCAAGAACTCTTTTACTTTAAACAAACTGGCAACCATTCTGAACCATTTGGAATCATAAGGATAAACACTATAATTGATGGCAAATAAGGAAAAACACTTAATTGACATATAAATTTTTACATTTTATCATAATTGTTTAAACAAAATCATAAGGATAAATATCTAAAACCAAAGAGGTAAATTTATGGAAACACAGCTTAAAAAAACTCTTGAAGGCACTTTTGCCTTTCATGGACATATCTGCTGGGCATCAGCAATCGGTGCAAGAGCCGGATTTGCTGCACTTGAAAAGCTTGGAGTTCCAAGAACCGGCACATCAAGTGAGCTTCACTGTCTTATTGAAACAGGTGATCATCATGGAGCACAATGCTTTGCAGATGGAGTTCAATTTGCAACCGGATGCACCATTGGTAAAGGAAATCTTGAAAAAACCGGATACGGAAAACTGGCGTTCACTTTGATTGACAAAAAAAAACATAAAGCAACAAGAGTAAGCTATTGGCCAGGCCTCCACTCAAAAATTGCAGAGTCAACCTTTATGCAGAAACGAGCTGCTGGAATCCCACCCACTGAAATTGATTCTGAAATTGCATGGGAAATGGTTGATATACTTATGAATGCACCGGAAAAAGAGGTATTGCTCATAGGAGAAGTTGAAGAATATTTTTACGAAGACTTTGGGGAAGTTATGGGACTTGTCCCCTGTTCAAACTGTAAGGAAATGGTCTCCAGAAAGTATCTGCGTATAGTTGGAGAAAGCCTGATGTGCATTCCATGCTCAGGCTATGGAGACTGATATGAATACAATGCTGCTGATTACAACCATACTCGCATTTGTATTCAGTCTTATTTTCGCTCTTGGTGGTGTGGGTTCAGCACTGGCATTTATTCCGGTAATGCACTGGCTTGGAATTCCCCTTGAAGCAGCCAGACCAGTGGGATTAATGATTAATACGGTTTCAATGGGAGGTGCAAGTGTTTCAAACATTGCAAACAAAAGGCTTGATTTTCGTCTTGCAATGCCTGTAATTGCCACCTCAACTATTTTTGCTCCGGCAGGGGCATGGTGCTCAATGCTGGTTTCAAAAAAAACTGTAATGTGGAGTTTTACAGCTTTCCTTGTTTTTTCAAGCCTCATGCTTTTAATTTATAATAAGCAGGAAAAAAAACAAAGCCATCTTCAAAGTCAACCTGTCTTCAAAACTGCACTCATAGGTGCAGGGGCTGGTTTTCTTTCCGGTCTTCTTGGTGTTGGAGGCGGAATGCTTATATCCCCCATGCTGATTTTTCTTGGATTCAAACCAAAACAAACTGCCGCCATAACTGCCTTTGCAGTACCTTTCTCATCATTTATAGCCTTTACAGCATATGCAATCATGGGAACAGTAAACTGGCAGCTTATTATATTTACTTCTGCTGCTGCATATTTGGGGGGGATAACTGGTACAAAAATAATGCATAACCACCTTAAAGGAAAAACTGTAAAAAAACTGTTGGGACTTATTTTGCTTGGAATGGCTATAAAAATTATCTCAGGTCTGATTTAAGGATAAAAAATTTGATAAAATATCTGTTTTTTAAATTAAAACCCTACTGTTCATTTTAAATTGAAATAACGGCTTAATTATTTAAGCAAACCGGCTTTTTTTTTCAGTTTTTAGCTCAATAGTTACTTAAAACCATTTATTTTGTTGAATTTAAAACGCTTATAATGTTATGAAATTTTTTTATTTATATACAAAACAGGCAAGGTATTTACTTTATGATATATCCCAGTGTAATAGTCGAATCTGGAACCTCTATTATAAAAAAACAGGAAAAAAAACTACTTAAAGCTCATCTTGGCTCATGTATAGGTGTGGCCATATGGGATGAAATCAATAAAATCGGCGGAATAATTCACATTCTTCTATCAAAACCATATTCAAACCTTAAAGATGTACCTGAAAAATATGCGTCAACCGGATTACCTAAATTTATTGGTGATATAATAAATTCAGGCGGGGAAATAAAATATCTCAAAGCCGCTGTTGCAGGTGGTGGTTTTCCTGAAGCCCCCGATGCGATGGATATTTCAATAAATATCGGAGGAAAAACAGCAGAAGAAACAGCAGCTATTTTAAAACAATATAAAATACCTGTAGTCAAATGGGAAACAGGCGGTTTTTTTTCATGCTCTCTGACCCTGGATATTGAAAATTTCCAGGTATCAATAAATCCTTTTCTGGAAACTGATTCTTTTACAAATGATAAACCCTGTGAAAAAAATTTTTTCACAGGAAAGTACAGCCTTAACACAAAAATTGCAAAAATCAAACCGATACCCCAGACCGTCCTGAAAATTATAGAAATGATCAATTCAAAGAATAATGAGATAAACGATCTTTCTTCGGAAATTAAAAAAGATCAGGTGCTTTCAGCTATGGCTATAAAACTTGCCAACAGTGCGGCTCTTGGCAGAAGATACAGGGTAAATACAATAGATGAAGCTGTCTTGCATCTTGGAGAAGAAAATATTATCAAGCATATTCTAAGCTACTATTTAAAAAAAATATTCTCCTGTTCTGAAAAAAGCTATTCCATGTGTAAGGGCGGGCTGTTCCATCATGCCTTGTCAACAGCCATTTTAAGTTCCAAACTTTCTGAATTTACCGGCATAGAAACCCCTTCAAAATTATACTCGGCTGGACTTCTTCATGATCTGGGCAAAATTCTTCTTGATCAGTCTCTAGCCAGATTCAGAAATCTTTTCTACAGAAATCTTATAGCTGGTAATTCAGACATATTAAAAATAGAAAAAAATATCCTGGGTATGAATCATTGCGAAGCAGGCTGTCTCATTGCTGATAAATGGAAACTCCCTGAGGCTGTAAAAGAAACAATAAAATACCACCATATGCCCGATCAGGCCAAAAAACACAAGGAGGTTGTTCTTCTTGTTCATATTGCGGATATGATAAGTTCATGGTTTATGACAGGAATTCTACCAGAGACATCAAGGGCAAATAGTATAAAAGAAGCTCTTGACAGATTATCTTTATCCCCAGATAAAATTTACAGATTTATAGACTGGCTATCAATAAGGGAAATGGGGCCGCTATTCTCTGTTGGGTTTGTGGGCATTTAAAAATAAAAAAGGCAGGCTTATGTCATTAAATGAAAACAAAAAAAAATTATTAAGAAATATACCAAAAATTGATAAAATAGTATTAAATCTCAAAAATAATTATAATACAAAAGATATTCCTGAAACCCTGATGACACAGGCCTCAAGAGAAATAACAGAAAAAATAAGAAAAAAAATAACAAGTGATTCATATAAACACCAGCCTCCTGACCTTAAAGAAATTACAAATCAGGTTTTTTCACTGATAAAGATAAAAAACAGGCCGAATTTTAAAAAAGTTATAAATGCAACCGGTGTTATTGTTCATACAAATCTTGGAAGATCTCTTCTTGCAAAGGAAGCTGCTGATTTTGTATATGAAAGGGCCACTGGTTTTTCAAATCTTGAGCTTGATCTTGCAACAGGGAAAAGGGGGCTTAGATACTCTCTTGTTGAAAACCTAATCTGTGAAATATCAGGATGTGAATCTGCAATGGCAGTAAATAACAATGCCGCAGCAGTTCTTTTATGCCTTGATACCTTTGCAAAAGGAAAAGAAGTTATTGTATCAAGAGGTGAACTTGTTGAAATAGGCGGCTCTTTCAGAATCCCTGAAGTTATGGAAAAAAGCGGTGCCTTATTAAAAGAAGTGGGAACTACCAACCGAACCCATTTAAAAGATTATGAAAAAGCCTGCAATGATGAAAAAACTGCTGTTTTGATGAAGGTTCATACCAGTAATTTCAATATTACTGGATTTACTGCTTCTGTATCCCTTGATGAGCTCCACAAGCTTTCCAGAAAAAAAGGTGTAATTTTAATGGAAGACCTTGGAAGCGGAACTTTCACCGACCTCTCACTATTTGGACTGCCAAAGGAGCCTACTGTTCAGGAATCTGTAAAAGCAGGAGCAGACATTGTAACTTTCAGCGGGGATAAACTTCTTGGGGGGCCCCAGGCGGGAATAATTGCAGGGAAAAAAGAACTTATAGAAAAAATCAGACAAAATCCTCTTACAAGGGCATTAAGAATAGATAAAATGACCCTTGCAGCCCTTGAAATGACTTTAAGATTATACAGAGAACCTGAAAAAGCAGTTAAAAAAATACCAACTTTAAGAATGCTTTCAGCAAGCCCAAATGAACTTCAGCAGCAGGCTGATATTCTTAAAAATATTATACTTGAATCTAAATTTGAGAAACTTAATGTTTCTGTAATTAAAAACAGTTCCAGAGCAGGCGGGGGTTCCCTTCCTGAAACAGAAATACCCACATTTTGCGTTGGAGTAAAAATAGAAAATATTTCAAGTATACAAATAGAAAAATTTATGAGAAAAAACTCACCTCCTGTAATGGGAAGGATAGAAAATAATATTTTTGTTCTTGATCCAAGAACAATTCAGGAAGATGAGTATGAAATAATAGGCAAAGCTTTTAAAAATCTAAAGGAGAAACTGGGTTAATTTTATGGAAAAGCATTTCAGCCCGGAAAAAATTCCGGAATTTCTATATAAAAAAAAAGAAGAAGTAAAAAATTATGAAATAGTTTATATGGATGAAAAAATTGCAGAGGAGCTTAAAATATCTTTTTCAAACTGGTTTACGGAAAAAGATATCACCTCTTTCAAAAATTTTGCCAAAAAAAAATATATAAGCCTTGTTCTTTTTGCTATGTCACCTGAAGAAAATATAAATTATAAAAAGCTCTGGGAATCTCTTTCCAAAATTATAGACGAGGCAGGCAAAAAAACCAAATCTCCCTGCATTTTTGCAGAAAACAAAACCCTTGGTTTTGTAGTAAGCAGCGATTCAATTGAAGATGCTAAAAAAGAAGCTTTTCAGATTTCATCAAATTTCAAACAGATACATAAAAAAGAACTATTGTGCGGAATAAGCTATTACCCCTGCCTTGAATATAAAATTCAGGATATAGTTGATAATGGAATGCTTGCCCTTGTTCATGCCTCAATGCTGAAGGAAGACAAGACTGCTGTTTTCAATGCAACAAGCCTTAATATAAGGTCTGATGAATTTTTCAATAAAAAAGATATAGACAGGGCTTTGGCAGAACTTAAGCTTGCTTTGATGCTGGATGACAAAGACGCCAATGTTTTAAACAGTCTTGGAGTCTGCCTTGCAATAAAAAAAGAGTTTGATGAATCAATTCGTTTTTTTAAACTGGCTTCAAAAGTTTCTAATGATGATTTTGTAATGCCTCTATATAATACCGGCCTCATACACTATCTTAAAAACGAGAAAGACAAAGCTGCAAAAATCTTTGCAGAGGCAATAAAAAAAGATTCTAACCATTATGAAATCCCTTTTTATCTTGGCAAAACCGAATTTGATTCAGGCCGTCATGAAAAGGCTTTGAAATATTTTCAAATGGCAAAATCCATAAAACCCAACAGCCCGGCAGTACTTAACTATATAGGCAATATTTTTCTGATTAAAAATAATTATGACAAATCTTACAATGCCTATAAAAAAGCATTAAAATATATGCCTGAAAACCCCTCTGCTTTATCTGCAATAGGTTATATATATTATATCAAGGGTGAAAATAAGGAGATAGCCGAGGCTTTTTTAAAGGAAAGTCTGGAGTTCGAACCTGACAATACTCTTTTCAGGGAACGTCTTGAAATTGTTATGGGTAAAAAAATATTTAAAAAGGCACAATAAAATTTGAATATATGATATTATGATTTAAGTTTATAAAAAAAATACAGGAGAATAAAATGCCGATATATGAATATCATTGTAAAAAATGCAACAAGATTTTTGAAACCCTTATAATGGGTGATGAATCACCAAAATGTCCTGAATGCAATACCGAAGAAGTATCAAGACTGATGTCTGCATGCGGTTTTGTAAGTAAAGGTGCTGCATCTAATGGAGGAGAAGCACCTACTACAGCTTCTTCTGCAGGTACAAGTGCCTGCAGTTCATGCTCTTCAGGCAATTGTGCTTCCTGCGGAATATAAAATTTAATTTTTTTACACTCTGAAAGGTTTTTCCTTATATGAATGACAAAAAAAAAGGAATGGTATATCTGGTTGGAGCCGGCCCTGGAGATCCTTCCCTGATTACCCTTAAAGGTAAAAAATGTATAGAACAATGCGATGTTATTGTTTATGACTATCTGGCTTCCAGAACTCTTTTAAGCCATGCAGATGAAAATGCTCAAATGATTTATGTGGGTAAAAAAGGGGGCGACCACACACTTTCACAGGAAAAGATAAATCAGCTTCTTACAGACCTTGCCATGGAAGGAAAATCTGTATGCAGACTAAAAGGAGGAGATCCCTTTATCTTTGGAAGAGGCGGAGAGGAAGCAGAAGTTTTAAAAGAAAATTCCATAGAATTTGAAATAGTCCCCGGGGTCACTTCAGCAATTTCCGCACCAGCATATGCAGGAATTCCACTTACCCACAGAGATGCAACATCTACTCTTTCAATTGTTACAGGCCATGAAGATCCACTTAAAAAAAATTCAGCCATAAACTGGAAAAGCCTTGCACAAACAGGGACAATAGTTTTTCTCATGGGGGTTAAAAATCTTCCTGAAATTTCATTGAAACTTATTGAAAATGGAAAAAATCCAGATACTCCTGCAGGGCTTGTAAGATGGGGAACAACATCTGAGCAGGAAACTCTTACTGGAACACTTGAAAATATAGCTTCAAAAGTTAAGGAAAAAGGTTTTAAGGCCCCTGCTGTAATAATAGTCGGTGAGGTTGTAAATTACAGGGAAAAACTCAGATGGTTTGAACAAAAAAGACCTCTTCTTGGGAAAAAAATAATTATCACCAGAGCAAGGGCCCAGGCAAGCGGACTTGTAGAAAAGCTTTCTTCCCTTGGTGCAGAATGTATTGAAGCTCCAACAATAAAAATTATTCCGCCATATGATAATACTGACCTTTCAAATGCAATAGACAGGCTCCATACTTACGAATGGCTTATTTTTACCAGTGTAAACGGGGTAAAATATTTTTTCGAACTTCTTTTTAAAAAAGAAAAGGATGTCAGAGTTCTAGGGCATTTAAAAACAGCTGTAATAGGCCCTGCAACAAGAGATGAACTGATGAAGTATGGAATAAAAACAGATATACTTCCAAAAAGCTACACAGCAGAATCAATTATTGAGGCTTTTTCAAATATAGATATCAAAGGCTCCAATATCCTTATTCCAAGAGCTATGGAGGCAAGGCCCATACTTCCTGATGAGCTTAGAAAATCAGGTGCTGATGTAGACGAGGTAACAACATATCAGACAATTCCTGTATCTGAAAAAAAAGAAGAAATATTAGAAGCTTTGTCAGACTCCAGAATAGATCTTGTAACTTTTACAAGCTCATCCACAGTTAAAAATTTCAGGACTCTTTTTTCTGATAAGGAATTTGAATCCATAAAAAATAAATACAAGGTTGCTTCCATAGGCCCTGTAACAGGAAAAACAGCGGAAGAAACCGGGATAATACCTGATATAAATGCCGATGAATACACCATAGACGGTCTTGTTGAGGCAATATTAAAATTTTATGAAAAAAACTGAAAAACGCCCCTTTTGCGGAGTCGGGGTTATGATTATAAAAAATGGCCTGGTTCTTCTTGGCAAAAGAACAGGCTCACATGGAAAAGACACTTGGTCTTTTCCCGGAGGACATCTGGAGTTTGGAGAGTCTTTGTTTGGTTGTGCAAAACGTGAAGTTATGGAAGAAACCGGCCTTGAGATAAAAAATTTATCAAAAGGCCCCTTTACAGAAGATATTTTTGAAAAAGAAAATCTCCACTATATAACTATGTATGTAATTGCAGAATATTCAAAAGGAACCTTAGTATTAAGAGAGCCTGATAAATGTCTTGAATGGAAATGGTTTGATATGGAAAAACTTCCTGAAAATATATTCCTGCCATTAAAAAATCTTATAAAAGACATGGGTTCTCTAAAAAAACTTATCCAGTAATTATACAAGTAATTTGTTCAGTTAAATTTAGAAGGGATACTTTATTTTTCCCAATTTTTTAGCTGAATAGTTACAATAATTTTTTTATTCTTCATTTTATTCAAGGCATAAAATCAAAAACTAGGCTCTTCTCCTCTTAAAACGCATCAAGCCTTCCCTTAAGAAAAGTTTTACAATAGACATCCATACATTTTCATATGGTTTTGGAGTCTTGCTTTTTCCCATTCTTCCAATCTGATACTCATACCATGTAATTTCAAGCATTGCCAGCATATCAATAGCCTTGATTCCTGTAGTAAGAGGTTTTACAGTACTTTTAAAATTTTCTCCTGCCAGAATTTTTTTAGGGAGATCAGGATCAACAGCAAGGGGTCTTCCAAGACCTATAAAATCTGTTTTATCTGAGGCAAGAGCTTCCTTCATTGCGCCTGATGTTCTAAATCCCCCTGTAACAGCAACAGGAACTTCAAGCTCTTTTTTTAAACGATCTGCCATATCCAGAAAATATGCTTCATTTTCCGATTTTATTTTTTTACCTGTCATTACCGGAGCTTCATAATTCCCTCCTGAAAGTTCAACAAGATCAATTCCTCTTTCATCAAGCACTTTCAATACCTTAAGAGCGTCATCTTCACTGAAACCACCTGTCCTGAAATCTGAAGAATTTATTTTTACGCTGACAGGAAAATCAGGGCCTGTTTTTTTTCTTATAGAATCATAAATTTCTACTAAAAATCTCATTCTGTTTTCAAGGCTTCCCCCCCATTTATCTTCCCTTGTATTATGAAGAGGTGAAAGAAACTGACTTACAAGATAACCATGGGCACCATGAATCTGAACACCTGTAAAACCTGCCTCCTTTACAATTTCAGCAGAATTTCCAAATTTTTCTATTATTGAATAAATTTCTTCTTCTTCAAGAGCTCTTGGAACTTTAAAAAATTTCTCAAGACCTTTTCCAAGAGGGATCGCAGAAGGTGCCACAGGCTCAGGAGATAAATTTTTAGGGCTCTGCTTTCCCGGATGATTAAGCTGTACAAAAATATGATGACCTTTTTTCTTACCGGCATCAGCCCATTTTTTCAACAAATCCATATTATCCCTGTTTTCAATAACCACATTCAGGGGTTCTCCAAGAGCGTTTTTGTCAATCATGACATTCCCAGTTACAAGAATACCGCACTCTCCTTCTGCCCATCTTGAATAGAGAGTTTCAAGCTCTTTGGTGGGAGCATGGTTATATGAACCTAAAATTTCACTCATTGCAGATTTTAAAAATCTGTTTTTTACAACTACTCCGCAGGGAAGAACAATTTCATCTGAAAGCTTTAAGCCAGTTTCCATAAAACCCCCTTTTTATCTGTCAAAAACAGAACCGCTTTTAATATTTAATTTACGAAGAAGAATTGCAAGAGGGCAGAAACCTGTAAAAGCCGCCTGAAGAAGATTTACACCTACAAATCCTGTAAACAAAAGCCATAAGGGAGAAAAAAGCCAGGCAAGCAAACTGGTGGCAAAAACCATAAATCCAGCAAAAACCATTACATATTTCTCAATATTCATTTTTATAATACCTCCATTCTTTATTATTTAATTATATATTCAGCTAAAAAACATAAAAAAAGCCGTTTTGCTTAAAAAATCAATGCTGTATTTTTTCTCCCGGCTCAAATAGCAAGGAGAATGCGGCTCGTAAATAATGCAGCAGCCCTTATAATTTAAACTGAATACTTACATAAATTATAAAGAATAAAAACAAGTTATACGGTTACAAAAAAAATAAGCCTATATAACTTATTTTAACAGATTGCTGTTTCTGGATAAAATCCAAGCTGTTTAAGCCATCTCAGATCATTTTCAAACGCTTCACCCGAAGTGGTCAGATAATCTCCAGTCATAAGGTTTGACACACCTGCATAAAATATAAAAGGCAAAAATTCCCTTAAATTTTCACTCCTCCCTCCACATATTATTATTTCTTTATCAGGAAGCATTATCCTTAAAAGAGCTATTATAAGAATACATTTATAAGGAGTAAGATAAGAAAAATCTTCAGTTGCAGTTCCTTTAACAGGCACAAGAAAATTTACAGGTATGGAATCAGGGTTAATCTCTTTTAGAGTTTGAGCAAATTCTATTATTTGCTCATCTGTTTCTCCAAGGCCAAAAATTCCTCCTGAACAAACTTTAAGACCTGTTTTTTTTGCCTTTTTAACAGTTTCAATTCTCTGATTATATTTATGGGTTGTACATATTTTATCAAAAAGGGATTCTGCTGTTTCGAGATTGTGATGATACCGCTTAACCCCTGCATTTTTAAGATCTTCAAGCATTTTGGTATCTGCCAGCCCAAAAGAAACACAGCATGAAAGATGAGTTTCAGGAAAATAATCCATACAATTCAAAAAATTTTTCATATCTTTTTTTCCAAGGGTTTTTCCGCTGGTTACAATACCAAGTCTTCCCACAGGAAATTTTGATATTTTAAAAGCATTTACGGTAATCTCATCACAGGATTTCATTGGATATTTTTTTATGGATGCCTTTGAAATCAGAGATTGGGAACAAAAAGAACAATCTTCGCTGCAATTACCTGATTTTGCATTTAATATTGAACAAAGGCCCACTTTATTCCTGAAAAAATGATATCTTATTTTATCAGTAATATATAGAAGACTCAAAAAATCTTTTTTTTCTGTACAAAGAATTTCAAAGAGCTCATTTTTTGAAGGTGTTTTTCCTTTAATAATATCGTCAGCAAAACTATCCAGGGATTTTGTAAACATATTTTTAAGACCTTATATGCTTTCCTGCATTTTTTATTATATTTTTTGCTTCATCCATGGAAGTTGCAATAAAAATATTTTTACCATTGTTTTTTGAAAATTTACTTTTTGTAATTACTGAAATATCTTTTTTTTCATGGGGAACTACAAAGATAATATATTTCACACCCATTTTTAAAAAAAGATAATAAGTTTTCCTGAAATAAAAAAAAATTCTTTTAGTAATTTTTTCAAATTCCAGTTCAATAAAATCATTAACTACACAAAAATCACTGCCAAGATTTTCCGCAATATTAATTATGCTGTTGGTAAAAATCTTAAAACCTGTTTTGCAAGGAACTCCTGTAACCCTGGCTATAATTATATTTGATTCTTCATCTGCTTTTAAAACCCATTTAAGCCCGTCTTTTTCTCCCTTCTGGGTCATATCAGGCTGCCGCTTGATCTTCCTTTTCAATCTTTCTATAAATTTATCTCTGGAATCCAGCTCTTCTTCAAGCCTAAGAACTTCTTTTACAAGAAAAGGAACGGCTTTCAAGGCAATATTAATGTCCTTTACATCAACTTCAGACTTGTGACGAAACTTTTTTTTCAACTCTTCTAAATCCAAAAATCCCCCTTCTCAAGGAGAAATCCTTAAAATTTTAAGTTAAAATTTATATACTGATAAAACTTTTTTAAAACCTGATTAAAAATATTTTCAGTCAGCTTATTATTTAAAATAAAAAAATACCATGATAAATTAAAATATAAAAGAGCTTCTTTACATCACACAGGGATAAATTTATGACACCTGCCCTAAAATTATTAAAAAAAAATAAACTTACATACAAAGTTCTTGAATACAAACATGATCCACAATGCAGTTCATATGGAGAGGAAGCCTTTAAAGTATTAGGTCTTGACCCTTCAAGAGTATTCAAAACCCTTATTTTTAAAAATATAAAAAAACCCTCAACTTTTTACACAGCGGTTATCCCAGTAAAGTCAAAACTCAGCCTCAAGCTTGCTGCAAAGGCTGTTAAGGTAAAAAAAGTGGAAATGGCTTTGGTAAAAGAAGCGGAAAATATCACAGGATATAAAACAGGTGGAATAAGTCCTTTTGGACAGAAGAAAAAACTTTATACAATTCTTGATGAGTCCTCACATAAATTTCAGACAATATTTGTGAGTGCAGGTAAAAGAGGAATGGAAATGGAAATTGAGCCAAAAATTTTTCAAATACTTCTTAATTGCGATATAAAAAAAATATCAAACTAAAGACTTTAATGAGCTCAAAATAAGTTTAGATCCAAGATAAATAAAATTTTCATTTCATAATTTGTGATAATTTTAAAAGATTAGGTATAAAATTTTGGTTTTATAAATATTAAAGGAGGCTTACTGCAGCTTATAACAGCAAACCTCCTTGTTTTGTTAAATGAAAAGAGCTTGATTTTACAAAACTATTTTATATTTGATTTTCTTTTTCTGGAAACAAATGCCAGACCAAACAGACCACATCCTAGAAGCATCATTGTAGCAGGTTCTGGAGTTTGATAACCTACAACCTGATTCTGAGCATCGTCTATTACAATATTGGCTACTTCCCAGCCAATACTCTCATAATAATTCCAGTCAGAACCTGGAGTCATAAAGCCATAGCTATTCAATAAAGCCAAATCAGCTGCCAAAGTCTCAGCAGGATGCTCGTCGTCCGATTGCCCCAATTTAGACCAGATGGCGTTTTGAACCTTATTGCCAATATCTGAATCTGGGATATCAACAAAAAGATTTGATTTATAAGCCGCATATAACCATTTTACGTTATTATCAATACTCTCTACAGAGTCAACTACATATTCACCTGGAGAAATAGTATCGCCAAGTTGTGTACAAAAAGCTTTATAACCTATACCTTCATCTGTTTCTAATTTATTAGGATATCCTCCTGAAAGGATGCTAAATGATAAGGTATCACCTGCTTGAATAGGAAATGAAAAAGATTGTGAAGTTGATAAAAATAAAAATGTAATTAATAAAAAACTGATTTTAAATAAATGTTTCATTGTGTAAAAACCCTTTCTCTTCTTTGATTTAAATTTAAAAAAGCTCTTTCCTTTTAAAAAATTTACCATATTATTTTTTTATTTCAAGCAATTTTTAAAATAAAAAGTCAAAAATATTTATTTAAGTTAATTAATTTTTATTTACAAAAATACATAATTTTATTATAGCTAAATTCGTTATCGGAAAACGATATTTAATTTTACGAGATATTAAAATGAAAAAAATTGAGTTCTGTAATATCAATCTTAAATTTGGCAGAAATATAATTTTCAAAGATTTTAACCTCTCTGTCAAAAAGGGAGAAAAAATTATTATTCATGGAAAATCAGGTTGTGGCAAGACTACATTATTAAAATTACTTCTTGGGTTTTGCAGTCCTGACAGTGGAATAATCAAAATTGACAATAAAGAACTTATTGCCGGAGATTTCAGAAATCACAGGACTTTATTCGCATATGTCAGTCAGGATATAAGCCTTCGCCCTGTAAAAGTTTCAAATCTCTTAAAAGAAATAAGTTTTTTTTCAAACAACAATTTTGACGGACACATAGATATCTCTCTTGCAGAAAAATTTGACTTTAATCTCGATCTTCTCAACCAGAATACAGAAAAACTCTCAGGAGGTGAAAAACAACGGCTGGGTATAATAATTGCAATCATGCTTAACCGGCCAATATTTTTACTGGATGAAGTAACTTCTGCTCTGGATCACTCATTAAAAAAAAGAGTAGTAAACTATTTTTCTCATTCAAATAAAACAATTATCTCCATTTCCCATGACATTGAATGGGAAAATACAGGAAAATTCAGAGAGGTTAAATGGTAATGGACACAATTAGTTATGGAGGAATAGCTCTTCTGGCTGTTTTTATACTTCCTGTTTTAATAATAAACAAAATTGTTCAGATAAAAATGAACAGGGAAATAATAATTTCAATTATCAGAATGTCTGTCCAACTATCCATTGCCGGAATCTACCTCCAGTATATTTTTGACCTTAACAACAGATATCTGAATATGGCATACATGCTTACCATGATACTTATTGCAAGCTTTACAGTTTCACGCAGTGCAAAGCTTAAAAACAATAAAGTCCGCCTTGGCATTCATATTTCCATGATAATTCCCAATATTATTATGATTCTGTTTTTAAACAAAGCAGTGATTAATCTGCAAAATATTTTTGAAGCGCGCTATATTATTACAATAACCGGTATGCTCCTGGGTAATGTTCTCAGTGGAAATATTATAGGTCTTAATACATATTACCAAAGGCTTAAGGACAATGGAAAAATTATAAATTATGATTTAGCTCTTGGAGCTACACCTTTCCAGGCTCTAAAACCATACTTTAAAGAAGCAATTGAGGTTTCAATCAAACCAACTGTTGCATCAATGGCAACAATGGGACTGGTTTCGCTTCCTGGAATGATGACAGGTCAGATTCTTGGGGGCAGTGTTCCCAAACAGGCAATCATGTATCAGGCAGCAATCATGCTTGCGATTTTTACAACACGATACTTCAATATAGCAGGAGCTCTTTTCATATCACAATTTTTTATTTTTGATGAAAGAGACCAGATTATCCTGTAAAATAAAGGAGATTATGGGCGATAAAGTTTTAAGAAAAATATTTCTCGCATTCATTGAAGTTCATATCCTGCACCATGCACAACAAAAGTCTGTTTATGGAGCATGGATGATGGAGGAACTAAAAAAACACGGCTATAATATAAGTGCAGGAACCATGTATCCGATTTTTCACAGCATGGAAAAAAGCGGCCTTCTGATATGCAAAACTGTGAATGTTTCCGGTAAACTGAGGAAATACTACTCAATAACTGAAAAAGGCAGAAATGTACTTTCCGAAGCAAAAAATAAAATAAAAGAACTAAGCGGAGAAATATGACAGTGGCTAAAAGTTTTAAATTATTGTAATTTAAGATAATTTAATATTTCTTCTGCAGACTTTTTATAAACAGATTTTTTACCAATTTTTTTAATCCAGACAGCAGTTTTATCATTATCTTTTTGTCTCATAAAAGAAACCCCGGTCATATAAGCATAATAATTTTTATCTTTTGAATATTTAGAGTTCCAATAACCCTTTGAAAAAATTTCAGCTGATTTGAGATATTGCCTGTTACGATAATAAAGCATGCCAAGACACCTGTAAATCCGTCTGCCACAGCCTGAATTTATTCCTTTCTCAAGTATATTCAGTGCCTCATCCTTTTTATCAAGTTTCTGGTAAATATGACCTGCCATAATAATTTTTTTACAATCAAGTCGTTCATCTAAATCTTTTAATACATATTCAAGAGCTTCGTCATATATCTTTGCCTTAAATAAAAGAGCTGACATAAGCTCTCTTTCCTTTTTATCCATTTCCTTTAATGAGGCATAGGTTTTCATTGCAGATAAAGCGACTTCGGTTTCTCCTGATTTGAAAGCATATCTGGCAAGAACTTTCCACCAGTCAGGATTTCCTGTTTTTTCAAGCTGATCTTCTATAACCTTATATAATCTCAGATGGGACTTTGATTTATAAAGGGCATATAAATACCCCCTGACATCCTTTTCATCCATATCTTTATAAAGCTTTTGTGCTGTATACGAAGCTTTTTCCCATTTTTTTAATTTATACAAAGCAGCAAGCTTTAATTTCAGTTCTTTTTTACTTAAAGATTTTAATTTATCCATTTCAGATAAACTTGACAATACAGACTGGTATTTTTGGAGTTGATAAGCCGTAAAAGCAGATTTTTTCCATACATCTCTATAATTTTTAAATTTTTTTGCACTTTTTAAAAAAACTTTTAAGGCTTCTGAATCTTTTTTTTTATTTATTAAAATATTTCCAAGAAGCAAATAATGGAGGCCATGTATTTCATCGGGATTATTTTTTATAAACTTATTAAGAACTTTTTCTGCCCTGTCCGATTTTTTATCCTTAAAAAATTTTAAAGCTTTTATATAAACACGCCTGCCATTATCGGTTAAATTTTTATCCATTTCATAGGCAAAGGAAAAATTAAATCCTGTTAAAATAAAAAAGAATAAAAAAAACTTTTTCAAATTAATCCTCCAGTGAAAATTCTATTGGAGCTACAACCCATACATTTACTTTTTTGCCATCTTTAACAGCCGGCTTAAATTTCCAGCTTTTTACAGCTGAAACAGCAGACTCATCAAAGACTGCCTCAGGTTTTGCAGCCAGAATAATTGGATTTTGCACATTCCCGTTTTTATCAACCATAAATTTTACAATAAGAGTTCCTTCAATATGCTTGTTTCTTGCTGTTCTTGGATAAACAGGTTTTGCCCTGTAAACCGCACCAGGTTTTGTATCAACATCTCCAAGATTAAATACTAGCTCTCCAGCAAATTGACTTCCTTTATTTTTTTTGTTTTTTGATTTTTTTTTGACAGGTGGAGATAAATCAGGAAGTCCCTTTATTCCCAAATCAGCATCTTCTTTAAATTCAGGAATATCAAATTTACCAAAATCTTGATTGAGCTCGGGCTCAGGAATATCTATTTTTATATCTTCAAGAGCTACCTTTGGAGCTTCCTCAAAAACCTGTTCTTCAATAAAATCTTTATTTTCTTCAACGGCAATATTTTCAGAAGAAGCCCTGACAGAGCTGCTGCTTGAACGAACAGAACCTGAAACACCCCTTTTATAGCTTTGATAGAACATCAAAAACAAGGCTAAAGAAATAATACAGGAAAAAATTATCAGAATAAATTTACGAAAATACCTTAAAAAAACAGGCACTATTTTCTCTCCGCAGCAAAACTTACATATTTGACCCCGGCAAGCCTGCATTGATCCATAACATTTACAACCATTTCAACCTTGCCCCTTTTATCAGCAATAACCATGACTTTTGCTTCTGAATTTTGGGCGACAACACCATTCATACGACCTCTTATACTTCTAAAATCAATTTCTTCATTCTCCAGAAATACACGGCCATTTTCATCAATAACAAAAACAGTAGTGGTATTTTCCTTTAAAGAAGCAGATTTCGCCGCAGGTTTTTCAACATCAATACCCATATTTTTAGAAAAACTTGCTGTTACAATAAAAAACACAAGGAGAAGGAAAATTAAATCCACCATGGGAGTCATATCTATATTATGATTACTGCCTGAAGCTTTTTTAGCTAATCTTTGCATAATTCACCTTTAAAAGTCTGCATACTGTGTCTTTCAACAATCATGAGTATTTTTCTTTTTAATCTTTCTAAAATACCAAGGGCAAATAAACCAGGTATTGCTGTTACAAGCCCCCATTGAGTTGTTGAAAGTGCTCCTGAAATACCCTCTGCAAGAAGCCCGGGTTCACTAAGACCACTTTGGGAAATTACATTAAAGCTTACAAGCATACCCCAGACTGTTCCCATAAGCCCGAGCATTGGTGCGACAACAACAATAACTCTTATACCAGCCATATTTTTTTCAAGGCTGCGTCTTACATTACCAAAGACTAAAGGCATATTGTCCATATTTGTTTTTTTACAAATTTCAGATTCCTCAAATAACTTGTCAAACAGCCTTTGATAATTTTTTTTTGTTGATTTAACAGGAAAAGCCAGAAGAAAAATATAGTAAGTAATTCTGTCCAGAATATAATACCACATAAAAATCATCAGTACAAAAATAATGGATTCCACCATGTGTGTAGAAATTATGCTGTAATATTTATTAAACATTTGAATCACTTCGGCTTATTTCAACAGCATTTAAAAGTCTCATTCCTTTTTCCTGCAAACTATCCATGCTGGTTTCAGCTTTTCTGCTGAAAAAAGTATAAAAAAGCATAAGGGGTATTGCAACTGCAAGGCCCAGCATTGTTGTTGTAAGGGCTTGTGAAATACCTCCTGCCATCATATTTGGATCTGAGGATCCATACATTGTAATTGCATGGAAAGTTCCTATCATTCCTGTTACAGTTCCAAGAAGACCAAGCATTGGAGCCACTGCTGCACAAGCTGAAAGTAAAGTCAGATTACGTTCAATATGAAGAACCTCACCAAGAAGGGTTTCATCTAAAATATTTTTCAAAATAGTTTTGTCAGCATTTCTTGCTGAAACAACAGCTTGAGCAATATTGCCAAATGGAGAATCTTTCATTAATTTGACTGAAGAATCCACTTTTGCCCAATTATTTTTGCAAACATTTGAAACAAGCTCTTCAAACTGATTTTCATTACCCAGTTTTCTTATAAACAGTCCATAAAATCTTTCTAAAATCAAAAAAAGTCCAAATAATGCAACTATAAAAATTGGATAAACAAGAACTCCGCCATTATTAATCTGTTTCTTAAAAGTAAGTTTATTCTGCCATTGACCAAACAAAGCGCCCTGGGAAAAATCAAGACCTATCTCAGGAGTTTTTCCATTAAAATATTCAGCAATTCCTTTTTCCAGATAATCGGGCATATTCAAGGCACGCTTTATTGTATTATCTGAAGTTATTAAATATCCGTATGAATTTTTACTGCTATATAGATTACCGAATGCTCCCAGGGATAAAACATCTGTTTGATAAAAAGCTCCATCGGCACCTGCGATTTTCATCTTTTTTAATTCAATTCCGGAAAGTTCCTTTATAAATTCCATATATTTATCAGTAATTGCTTTAATTCCCAGGGGAGATTTATTATAATTATCTTTTTTATCAATATTAAAAACCGGATAATTTTTAAGAAGGCTTACAAGATCATTTGCTGAACTTACAACTACAGCCTTAATTTCAGAGTTATTTTTTGAACTGGTTGCAAGCTCTTTTTTAAGATTATTTTTTTCCAGATAAAGTTTTGCCAGCTCATCATTCAATTTCTTGGATTTTTCCTTCAGCCGTTTATACTCCTGGCCCATGGATTTAACTTTTTCCCTGAAAGCTGTTCTGTCTTTATCCAGCCTGTCTAATTCAAAACTAACATTTTTTGAAGTTTCCTCAGATTCCAGAACAAGATCTGAATAATGAGTTCTTAAATCTTTTGAATAAGCAATCTGACACAAACAAGAAATTAAAATAAATATTATGCTTTTTTTCATGGTAATTTAATACTCCCAACCGGCAAAGTACATAAAGCAGGAATCCTTTTACCGTTCAATATTTCAGAAGCTTTTACAATTTCTTCTATATACCTTTTATCAACAGGCTCATATTTTTTGGTTAAATTATTATATTTTGCAATATAACCCTGATCAGGGGTTATAAAAAACTCTGCCAGATTACCAATCCTTAAAAGCTGACCTGAAAGCTCTTTCCCGTCAATTTCCACGTCAACATCTGTAACATCAGCAAAACGGGCAAAATCTGCTTCAATTTTATATGCTTCTATCACACGCCTGATTTTTTCAGAGTCAGAATTGTCTTTTGATAAGACAAACTCTTTTAAATGTTGAATTCTGTCAAGACGTTCCTTTAAAAAATAAGGCTGATAAAATAAAATTAATTTCCGTAATTTTTCCAGAGAGTCAAAAAGCAATTCTTCAAGTGAATTTTCAAGCTTTTTAAATGCTGCATCACTGAGTTTCAATTCTTCAATTTCTTTTTTTACTATCTCTTTCTTATATTCAAGAGTTTTTGTCTGCTGTCTTAATTCAGTAAGAGATTCTCCCAGACGTAAAAAATCTTCTTTTAATTGAATTTTTTCTTCATCCCATTCTTCTTTTGCAGAATATAGCTTATTTTTATTTTTATAAATTTTTTTCTGTGTATTCAAAACCTTTTCAGGAAGATTTTCCTTTGCAAAAATCCCTTCGGTAAATATCATAAAAATTAACAAACCGAGAGATAACGCTATTTTCTTCATATCTGAGTCCCTTTAAATTTATTGATATTAAAAATATCCCTTGCTTAACAGCTTCATATAAGAATTTTTAATAAACTATATCTGCAAACAGGAGTCAAGAAAACCTTAACTGCAAAAAGATCTCTAATTAATTATATTTATCAGGCAGGTTTTGTTTTATTAATATTGTCTATAGTTAAAAGTAGTTATAAGTTTGAGATTAAAGAGATAACCAGGTTTACCTCTTAAGAATTACCTTTTGGAATGGCATAAACTTTAAAAAAATATCCTGGGAAAATTTTTCAAAATTCTTATACCACAAAGATCAATCACTAAGAATAACCTTATCCTTTCCCGTATTTTTTGCTTTATAAAGAGCATCATCAGCTCTTTTCAAAAGAGATTCTATAGAATCGTTATCCTTACAGATTGCAGCTCCTAAGCTTACAGTAATCTTATTTATTTGCGCAAAATTATAATTTTTTATATTGCTTCTGATTTTCTCAAGCAGTGTAAAAAAATCCTTTCCATTAATTCCAAGGCATATTATTAGAAATTCCTCACCTCCCCATCTGCCTACATAGTCAGAACTTCTTATAAACTTTTTCAGTATAGCAGACATTTCTTTCAAAACATTATCTCCTGTCTGATGACCATAGGAATCATTAACCTTTTTAAAATGATCTATATCCAGAAGACAGACCCCAAATTTATATAAAGACTTATGGCTTTTAATTATTTCATTCTCAAGAACGTTGTCGAGCCTTAACCGATTATAAAGGCCAGTCAATCTATCTGTATTTGCAAGTGCCTGCAATTTTTTATTATTTGATTCTATTTTTTTCTTTGATTTTTTAAGAATCCTGTTTTTTTCATTAATTTTTCTATTCCATATAAATAAGATAGTAACAATTATAAGGCTGACTACGAGAATTTTATTAATTAAAGAATCATTAATGAAAGTTTCATTTTTAACTGAAATCCACCTTTTCAAAATATCTTGTTTTTTATTTTCAGATAAATTTTTAATTTCCTTTTGTAAAATATCAAGTAAAATCGTGTCGTCTTTTTTTACCCCAAAACAAAGACTACACGAATCCTCTATTTTACCTGAAATTTTAAGATTTCTTACTTTTTTTTGCCCAAAATGATAAGCAACACTTGGGAAAGAATCCACAAAAGCAAATAATTCACCACTATTAACTCTAAACAAGCCTTCATCAAAATCGTTTACCTCAACAATCTTAATCTCTGGGTATTTAATCTTTGCAATTTCTACAAAAGCATCACCTGTTGCAACTCCTATTTTTTTACCATATAAATCTTTTATTCCATCTACAAAAAACACGTCTTTTTTTGTAACGGCAACCAATTCATATCGAATATAAGGTTTTGTAAAATTTAAATATTTACTTCTTTCAGGGGTCTTTAGGATAGATGATATAATATCGCATTTACCCTGCCTTGCAAGATCAAGAGACTCCTTCCAGCTTGAGGTTTTTATAAGATTAATTCTCATTGATAAAGCCCGTCTGAACAACTTTATATAATCAGCGCTGATGCCTATATGCTCCCCATGTTCATCAATCTTTTCAAAAGGCATCCAGTCAGGGTCTATACACAAATTTATCGCCCCTTTATTCTGCAAATACATTGTTTCTTTATCAGTAATTTTCATATCTGCCGAAATATCTCTATAAACTATCTTGCTTACATCCAAATTACTTTTTGCAAGACCCAGCAATTTATATATATTATAAATTTTTTCCAGCTTATCATAACTAATAGAACCAATTTTATTTGTTTTATAATAAGCCAATTTTTTTAATTCATTAGCCTCAAATAAAAGTGCTCTTTTTGATTTTTTTAAGGTATTATATTTATTATAAACTAAATCCACTGTTTCATCTATGTTCTTAAAAGCATACTCAAAGCCTTTAAGAGTAGCTTTTCTGAATTTTTTAACCTCTTCTGTATTTTCACTCAAATATTTTCTACTGCAAACAAGAATATCATTATAAAAATCAAATCCATAATCCTTTGAATTAAAAATAACAGGCTTGCCACCGGCTTCTTTTAATAAAAACGGTTCATTGGAAATATATGCTGCCATAAGATCTGTTTTACCGCCAAGAAGGTCTTTCACGTCAAATGAATGTTTTACTATCTTTAACTCATCAATATTAATCCCGTTTGAAGAAAACAATGCAACAATGGAAGCATCAACAAGATGATCTTTTGTAGCCATAATTTTTTTATTTTTTAAATCTTTTAAGGTCCTTATCCCGGAACTTTTATCTGCAAGCAAAACCAGTGGATTTGATTGATATATCGCTAAAAGATAAATAAGATCTTTTCCCTTGGATACATCTATTATAGAGGAAGGTCGTGCTACGCCATATTGAATTTTACCATTTACAACATCATCAACTATGTTAACTCCATAATCCCATTCCAAAATATCAACATTTAATCCTGCATCTTTATAGTAACCTTTTTCTTTTGCGATAAAAAAACCTGAAAATTCAAATGTTTTTTTCCATTGGAGCTGTAAGTTTACATTTTTAAGTTCCTGCGCTTCAATCCTGAATGAACACAAAAAAAACAGAATAAATATTAATATTCTACAAAAAAAAATCATTAACTCTCCATAGATTAAATAATGTATAGTTAAAAAATTCAGGGCTAATATTATTGCAGACATAGTTTTTTTGTCAAGAAGTGTGTGTTAAGCTACTGAACATAAATTTTTATAAAATAAATTAAAAACCATTCCTAAATTTGAGATTATGAATTTACAAAACCAATGAAGGAAAGTCATGCTAAAAATAAGACTAGCCAAAGGATAAAAAAAACTGACTTTGAGGTGTACAGGGAACAGGCCTCTTCAAAAAAATTCAGAAAAGGCATTGATGATTCTTATGAGCAATTACGTAAAGAGGGTATCCGAAATTGCTCAAACATTAAAAAGCTATCCGCATACTGATACAGGACATGTTTATATTTAATTACCCCAATTAATTGTCTAAAAGTTCTTCCATTTCCATTCTAAGCCCTTTACCTCTTGTAAGTTGAATAAGATCGGGATCAGACATGGGATTTGCTTCAAGAATGTATTGCCCCTTCTCCGTAGCAATAAAATCCCAGCCAATAAAACGAATATTTGGGAAAAAAACAGCTCCTTTTTTTGCGGTTTCTAAAAAAGACTGCCAGTCAGGAACTTTTAAACCTTCAAATTTTATACTGGTATCAGGATGTTTTTCAAAAGATTGAACGAACCCATCTTTACCAAACCCATAAACTTTTCCAAATGTGCCGGATTCTGGATGAATCCAGGCACTAAGATTTCCACTGCTTCCGTGTACGAAATTACTGATGACCTGACCCTTAACAGGTATAGTGATAAGAGAAAATGGCACATCAATTTTACCGTCTTTACGAAAATAGGATATTATGCGTAAGGTTCCGCATGCCGGGAAAGGCATGATTTGCTTCATATAATCGCTCGGAACTTGAGTAAACTGTATAAGATATGATCTTTTATCCATATTTTCATACATTTCAGAGCAGGATAATACCTTATTGTCTGACAGATTTATAAATCCGCTGGAGTCGTAAGACACAGAAAAAATACCGTCTCCATAAGAGCCGTCTACCGGCTTAAATATATAATTCCCAGTTCCAAGTTCCTCCATGCAAATACAAAATTCTTCCAGTGTATTCAAATATTTTACCCCCTGATACTCTTTCTCAGGATTGATGACACACAAAATTTCAGGCAGAGGTAATCCTTTTTTTTTACAAAACAGATAAAATTCCACTTTATCGTCCATGATCCAGAAATCTGAAGCTTTATTTACACGATGAAGCATTCTCACCATCTGACTTTTTCCTAAAAAATCCCGCCAGACCTTCTTATCCTTTTCATATAATCCATATAAAAAATAAAGTTCAGGACCATGGCCAGTGACTGTTTTAAAATAAATCAATCTCATAAATTCACGGAGAACATTATTGCCCTTTTTCTCTGCAATTAACTTACTAAAATCAATAAATTGAATAAATTTTTCAATAAAAACCATAGCAAATCCTTTTTAAATCATTTATAAAAAAATCAGATTCAATAAAAGTCCTTCTTCCATGGAGAATCAGAAAGCAGATCTCTACGGCAATATCCAAGTCTAACACCTCCACTTGGATCAGGAGGAACATTCATCTCAATAACCACAGGACCCTCATCACTTACAGCCATATCTATCCCTGCAAAATTTATCCCGGGGAAAATGCTCAGAGCTTTGCAGCCCATGTTTTTTACCTCTTCCCAGTAAGGAATCTGCCGCCCTTTAATTTGAGAGCCAGTATCAGGATGTTTATCAAAATGCGTTTTCTTATCAAAACGCTGCTCACCAGCATCCAATATACCTGTATCAAGGTCTACATTACAAAAAAAACCTCCTCTGTCCATATTATCAACAAGACTCCCCGCTCTTCCCACTCTTAAAAAGGCTCCAATCACCCTGGTTTCTGGCTCTCCGAGCCTGTTTACCACCCACATACGTATAGTATTCACACTTGAGGGATTAATAGAATTCAACAATGGGTGCTGAATAAAATATTTCTCCAAAAGATAAGAAATTTCTTTTGAATATCCAAGGAAATTATTCACATAATCAGAAACAGATATTTTTAATGCCTCAGAATCATTCATATAATCCAATGGACTCAATAAGATGTTTCCATTTTCTTCCAGAATATCAACAACCTGAAAGCCTTTACCTCCCCATCCTTCAAGAAGCTTAAAACAAAGCCTCGTGTTTACTATGGACTTAAGATAATCTTCAAGCTCCGGTATTGATTTAAGAGAACTTCCATGAGGAGTTGTGCCGCATTTTTCATCAAGAAGTCCCAGATACAAAGGAGTTGGTATATTATACAAAGAAAACATGGCTTTTTCAGCCATCTTGTTTTGTGACAACTTTCTGTAATCATAATTGTTCAATTTCCATACCGTTTTATAATACTGTCTGGAGCTCAAATAGAGCTTTTTTATATTCCATGGAATCTTGCTTGATGAAAAACCTGCATCTTTATAATAATTAGGTCCAAGACCATGATTAACAAAGAGATAAGCCATCTCAAAAAGCTGTCTTTTTCTAGACAAAGCATCTTTATCTCCTCGTTGAAGGAAAGCAACAATCCATCTAAACTTTGACATGGGATTTAATTGCTCTAATAATCTCATAAAAATTCTTCCTATGCTCATTAATTTAATGGATTAGCCTGTCATATAGTTTCAAATAATCTACGGCCATTTTATTCATAGAGAATTCTTCAATCACTTTTTTTCTGGAATTTATTCCCATTTGCTTACCAAGTTCAGGGGTCTCTATTATTTTATTCATAGCTTCTGCCATTTTAGACGGACAATCAGGTGACACCAGAAAACCGTTTTTCCCATCTTCAATCTGAAGTCTATTTCCTCCCACATTGGTTGCAACAACAGGCAAGCCACAAGCCATGGCCTCAAAAATAGAATAACTCAGGCCTTCAGTTATGGAATTCATAACAAAAAGATCAAAAGATTGAAGAATCCTTTTAATATCAGCTCTCTGTCCCATAAAAAATAATTGTTTATCAACCCCAATGGACTTTGCATATTTTTTCAAAGGAATCAACAAAGGGCCATCTCCAACAAAAAACATATATATCTGTTTTTCTTGACCTGATTTTTTACCTCTCAAATTAAGAAGTAATTTAAACCCGTCTAAAAGACCTTTATGGTTTTTCACTTCCCTTAATCCTGCAACACATCCAATAAGAAAATCATGGCCGTTAAGGTTGAATTCATTCTTTAAAAAAGCGGCTTTATTCTTATCTTCAGCCGGACAAAAAGCAACTGAATCAATCCCGTTGTTTATAACACATATATTTGAGGAGCGGATACCTGTTTCTAATGAAAGCATATCAGCACTAGACTGGGACACTGCTGTAATTGAATCAGTAAGAATGGCAAGAATTCTATACTGAAGCCTTTTCTTTAATGAGATTTGTCCTTTTTCTGTATCAATCCCATGGAAGGTTTCCACACATTTAATATTAGCAAGTTTGGATGCAAAAATGGTGTCTATCCAGACATTAAGGTTATTTGCATGAGCTATTGTAACCTTATGTCTTTTAAAAAGTCTGTACAACTTAAAAAACACAAAATGATCCGTTTCTTCAACACCTAGAGAAAAAATCTGAGCGGCTTCCGGTACAATCTCTTTTCTTATATTACCTCGGATACTGCAAATTGAGTGTTTATATTCAGATGAGGGAAAAACTTGAATCATTCTGGAGACCCCTGCTTCAGCACCTCCTGCTCCAAATTTTGAAAAAATATGCATAATATGATTCATTAATTTTCCATCCTACTTGTAAATAAAGTTTTTCAATTCACCATAAAGGGTTTTAATTATATGCAAAAAATTAAACCATGTCATTTTTGGGTCCTCTGGATCAAAAAAATCAATAAAAACTTTCCGGTCTTCTTTAAAAATTCTAAGATATGATTCTATAAACTTCCTCAATGAATATTGTTTCCTTATAATAGTTGAAATTGAGGAGCTTATATCTCCCGGATATCGAAAAATTTCATAATAAAGGGAAGATGTTGCTTCTTCCACAGTATATGGTGTATTACTCAAATCAGCATAATAATAATAAGCCATTTCAAACCCTGCCCTTGAAGGATAAAAACTGAAGCCCGGTAGTCTGGGGTTAATTTCTGTCAAATAATAGGAATCCTTTTTTTTTGAATATACCCAGTCAAAATGAGCAAAACCTTTCCAGCCTAAATGATCCAGTAATTTTCTAGACAAATCTACAAGTGTACTATTTTCAACTACTTCTCCTGCATACAGCCTGCTGCCATAGGTTCCATCCTTCTTGATAACGGTTCTCTCTTTCCTTATTGGCAAAAAACCTTGAGCCCTTCCATATTGATCATAATAGGATTCAACACACCATATATCTGCCATATCATATTCAAGCCATTCTTGAACAATAATTTCAGGCGATATAACACCACACTTATGCTTGTCAACAATACTTAGCATTTCTGAATATGCTGCTTTAATATCGGCGCTATCGCTGGTAACTTTTACATAGTTGCCGCCTGCCAGAGTTGTTGCCTTGAAAATAAAAGGGAAAGGCATATCCTTGCAAACTTTTTCAACATCATCCTCAAGACTGATCTGCTTTGTAAAAGCACATGGGATATTAATTTTCAAAGCCTCAAGATAACATAACCATTTATCAAAACCTGAATTTAACGAACTAAAATCATTGATATTAAAAATAAAACCACTTTCACGAAGAGCTTTTGCATGTTTGGAAAACAGCAAAGTAGTATGATCATCTGCCGGGAACAGAATACCCTTTGGAACTTTTTCAATTAAAAAGGTTAAAAATTTTTCCTCATTTGCAGGATCAGGAGAAAAAATCTTACGGGACACATACTTTGATTTAAATGCAACGCAATCTACAGGGCTGAGTGCGATAACAGGAATATTGCGTTTCCCAAGAGAAGAAAGAATACCTTCCATAGCTCTGATATTACAATTTGGCAAAACTGCATAAGTAGAAAACATACTAAAAGCTTGCGCCCTCCATTTAAAATAAATTTATAAAAAAAATAATTAGACTCAGACATCTTTACCAAAAAAAAAACTCTCTGCATAGTCAAATTTCTCAAGGTAACCGCTAAATTGCATTATTTTGTGAGAATGTTATCCACTTAGGAATAAGTTTAAATTTATATGCTTTCTTAATCTTCATACTTGTATTATACAGTTAATAATTTAAAAATTGTATCTAGCTGTATGATTCGTAAAATATAATACACAGATTAACCCAAAAATATGAAAACTGATAAATAAAAATTGTCAATCTGCAAATAATACTTAAATTTCAGGAATGATAAATTTACCTCTTTTGCTTCAATTACCTCGTAAATTTAAAAGTTCGTAATTAATTAAACAATTTGTCTGAAAAGACAAAATATCATCAGGTAAAAATATATGGAGCTTTCATCATTAAAATTTGATAACAATTTCGTACAAAATCTGCCTGGAGATCCAGAAAACAAAAATAATTGCAGACAGGTATATAATGCCTGTTATTCAAAAGTATTTCCAACAAGTGTAAAAAACCCTTATCTCATTGCCTGCTCACAGGAAGCTGCAAAACTCCTGGATCTTGAAGAAGGTTCCTGCAAGACAGACTTATTTTGCTCTGTTTTTTCCGGGAAAAAGACCTTACCCGGAATGATACCATTTGCCATGTGTTATGGAGGTCATCAATTCGGCAGCTGGGCCGGTCAGCTTGGAGACGGCAGAGCAATAAATCTGGGCGAAATAATAAACTCCAATGGTCACAGGTGGATGTTACAGCTTAAAGGGGCAGGCCCGACTCCTTACTCACGCAGGGCAGATGGCCTGGCAGTATTGCGCTCTTCCATAAGGGAGTTTCTTTGCAGTGAAGCCATGCATCATCTGGGTATTCCAACAACCAGAGCATTGAGCCTTGTTGGAACAGGTGAAAAGGTAATGCGTGATATGTTTTATGACGGTCATCCCAGACTTGAGCCTGGTGCGGTGATCTGCCGTCTTTCCCCTTCTTTCACAAGGTTTGGGAACTTTGAAATTTTTGCAGCAAGAAATGATATCAATACCTTGAAAAAATTAGTTGATTATACAATCGCAACTGATTTTCCAGACATCGGGAAATCCAAAAAATATACTTATCTTGAGTGGTTTTCCCAAATTTGCAAAAAAACAACAGAAATGATTGTACACTGGATGCGGGTGGGATTTGTGCACGGTGTTATGAACACCGATAATATGTCCATACTTGGTCTTACCATAGATTATGGGCCATACGGCTGGCTTGAAGGTTATGAACCCGGCTGGACTCCAAATACCACAGATTCAGAAGGAAAACGCTATGCCTTTGGCAACCAGCCAAATATAGGATTGTGGAATCTGACCCAGCTTGCCAATAGTCTTCTTCCATTAATTAATGAACCCGAGGAGTTTCAGAAAATACTCTCAAATTCCTATTGGCAGCCTTTTGTTCAGGGCTGGCAAAAAATGATGGCTGCAAAGCTTGGACTTAAAAACTTTAAAAAAAGATATGACCAGACCTTGATAGCTGACCTTTTGGATATCCTGACAATTACAGAAACAGATATGACAATTTTTTTCCGTCAGCTTGCCCTTCTCAACCCTGCTCTTATAATAGAAAGAACAAACTCCATTCCGGAAATCCTCACTCCTGCATACTATAAACCCGAAGAAATTAATGATGACTATATATCCAGACTTTCCCGCTGGCTGACTGCCTATGGTCATCGAATCCAAAAAGATGAAAATGATTCAAAAAGCCGCATACGGCTAATGAACAAAACAAACCCCAAATATGTACTACGCAATTACCTTGCCCAACAAGCTATTGAAAAAGCTGAAAGTGGCGATTACAAAATGATATATGAATTATTCTCCATGATTAAAAAACCCTATGAGGAACAAACAAAATATAAAAAATATTATGCCAGACGACCGGAATGGGCCCGACACAAACCGGGAAGTGCGACTCTGTCCTGAAGTTCATGATTCGGTGCGGTCGTACCGGCTATATTAAAAATAAATATGGCACTATCTGTAAATTAACCCAAAGATAATGCCATAAAAAGGAGAGCTGCTTGTAAAAATATAATTATTACACTCTCAAAATTTTATTTTTCATGCTTTTTATTAAAAATTGTATAAAAAAACAAATTTTTTATTTCCATATACGCATTTTTTCAGCCTCACGGCTTAGTTCATCTCTAAAATCAGGATGTGCTATACTGATAAGAGCCTCAGCCCTTTCCCATGTAGATTTTCCCTTTAAATTAACCATTCCATATTCTGTAACTATATAATTGGTTATACTTCTTGGAAGAGTAACAATCGAGCCTGGTGTAAATATAGGTCTTATTCTTGATTTAACTTCACCATCCTTTGTTGTGACAGTAGAGGAAAGACAAATAAAGGATTTACCTCCTTTGGAATGATAAGCACCATAGGCAAAATCAAACTGACCTCCTGTACCTGTGATATGTCTGAATCCTGATGATTCAGAAGAAACCTGCCCATAAAGATCCACCTCAAGAGCGTTATTTATCGAAATCATTTTTTCATTACAATAAATCCTTTCAAGTTTATTTGTAATATCAACAGGATAGCTTGCACATAAAGGGTTGTTATCAAGAAAATCATAAAGAGCCTGGCTACCAAGGGCAAATGTATATACTGACTTGCCCTTATCCCTTGGTTTATTCAGATTTGTTACCTTTCCAGCCTCGTACATATCAAGATAAGCATCAGCAAACATCTCGGTATGAACTCCGAGATTTTTAAGATTTGATTGAGCTATCAACTTGCCAACAGCATTTGGCATTCCACCTATACCGAGCTGGATGCATGAGCCGTCTTCCATCTTGTTAACTATGCTTTCTGCTATAATTTTATCAGTTTCTGTAATTGAAGGATCAGGCAATGTCAAAAGAGGAGAATTGTCTGATTCCACTATATAATCCACTTCTGAAATATGTACAAATTCACTGCATCCACCATAACAGATAGGAATATTTTCATTTACCTCAACAATTATTTTACTGGAACTATCCAGCATTGCCCTCTGGAAAGAATTGGCTATACCAAAGTTGAAATTGCCAAATTTATCCATTGGTGCTGTTCTTACCATACAGACATCATTTTTTATATTTTTGCTATAATATGCGGAAGCAGCCTCATGATAAACAAAAGGTATAAAATGACAATTACCTTTATCATGCATCTTTCTGTCACCACCACTGAAATGCCAGCTATTATAGATAAAACTGTCTTTCTGCAAAGAGACTTCCGAGATTCCAGGAAAGGCTAAAACCCTGACCTTTACATCCTTTAATTCACCAGCTCGTTCGGCAAGAAACTTATCAAGGTATACAGGGGCAGTACAGAAAGCTCCATAATCAACCCAATCTCCAGATTTTACTATAGAAACAGCATCCTCTGCACTCACTAATTTTTGTTTGTATTCCGCATTTAGACTCATAATCCAGCTCCCTTCTTAATAAAAATATCGGTTAGAATTTTTTGCAAACTGAAAGCACTATTTGTGCCATAAACATTGTTATTTATAAAAATATAAGTTTTTACTTACAATATTCATTTTATAAAATAAAGCAAAAAATAAAAAAAATATTTATGTTACGTAAAGGTAACCATATATAAACAAAATAAACATGGGATATAAAATTATTTGGCAGTACAGGCTTCTGAAATAATTTAAAAGAGGAATATAACTATTTTAATTTTAAAAGAATATAAATAGTTAAAAATAGAATTGAAATAAGATGTAAAAATAATTAACAAAAGAAGTTACAAAAAGTGGCAGATTGTGCACATTAAAAACTAATTAATCCCGTATTTTTTTATTTTTTGGAAAAGAGTCTTCCTGTGAAGCCCTAAAAAAGAGGCTGTCTTCTTTTTTTGCCACTTGTTTTTCTCCAAGGCCATTCTTATAATTTTTTCTTCAAATTCGCTGACTATATCAGACAATGGCCTCATATAATCAGTTTCAATAACAGGTTCGAAGTTTTTCTCAGATTCAAAATTATTTAAAATACCATCATCACCAAGTGCTATATACCTGCTGATTATATTCTGAAGCTCCCTTATATTACCCGGCCATGAGTACTTCTCAAAAGAATTAAGAAGCCTTCCGGTTATGACTGGAGGATCTTTTATCTCCATTGAAGATATAAAATGTTCAACCAGAAGAGGAATATCATCTTTTCTTTCCCTTAACGGGGGTAATTTTACAGGAATGACATGAATTCTATAAAAAAAATCTTCTCTCATAACCCTTTCTTTTACAAGCTCTTTTAGATTCCTGTTTGTAGCCGCAATTATTCTTAAATCAGGTTTTTTTACATCTGTCCCACCTACAGGAATATAACCGTCTCCATCAATTACTCTTAAAAGCTTGACCTGCATGCCCAAAGGGATCTCTCCAATTTCATCAAGAAACAAAACACCTTGATTTGCCCTGTCCAGATAACCTTCCTTATCTGTGTCAGCTCCTGTAAAAGCACCTTTTTTATATCCAAAGAATTCACTTTCTATCAATTTTTCAGAAATAGCACCGCAATTAACAGCGATAAAACTATTTTCACTTCTACTGCTAAGCCTGTGAATTTCATTTGCAACAAGTTCCTTGCCTGTTCCTGATTCACCATAAATAATAACATGAGCATTTGATTCAGAAGCCTTTAAAATAATTTCATAAATATTTTGCATCCTTTCACTTTTACCTATGATATTACCAAGCCTGCTTCTTTTCTTCAGAGAAGATTTTAAAATAATATTTTCATTTTTTAAATTTTCACCATCTCCCTGAAAACTTTTTTCATTAAAAATCTCAAAAAGTCTGATAATCTCATGAATACATAACTTTAAATCATAAAGTTCATTATCTTCCGGTTTTTCAACAAAACAGATTACAAGAAAAAAAGGAGAACTGACACAAGACTCTCCCATATAAAAAAAAGCATAAAAGACTTTATTTATTTCATAAAGACAAAAATCTTTATTTCCATTTAATATTTCATCTAAATCCAACCCTGCTGAATTCACATCAAAAAAATCAAATTGAGAGGCCAAAATATTCTTATCATGAAAAAATATAAAATCCACTTTACAAAAAGGCGTAACTGGTTGAAAAAAAGATAAAATAAACTCCTTAATATTTTTATTATCAAGAAGATTTTTATCAAGATTTAAAAAGCTTTTAAACAAATTATCTGAAATATTACCCATAGCCACTTTTTATCAAACAGACTCTCAATTCAACCCTTGTTTTTTTATAGACAAAAACTAAAAACCTCGTTTCCCTTTATAAATAAAGAAGATTAAATGATTTTAAAATAAAAAAATATCACCAAAGAGGTTAAAGAATTATGACACAATGTTTATTATCATTCAAGTACGAAAAAGTGGAATGGTCAAGTAAAAGTAGACATTTTTTTCATGCGACCATTTTCATTTTTATCCAATTGTTTAAAAAATCTCTTGAACATAAGTTTCCAGATAAGCTGTGACGCTTGAAGCTATTATAATATAATTATATCTCTCCTGGCTTGTTCCCTGGTTTTATAAAAGTTAGGGGCAGTATGACTGAAATTACTTTTTACAGATGAAACCTGTCAACCATCTTCGTAAGATTTCCCGCAAGTTTGGATAATTCAAGAACACTTTCATTTATCTGTCTGCTACCGGCAGTAATCTCGTTTACAGATTGACTCACCTGATCCACATCCCCACTGGCCTCGGCTGCCAGTGCAGAGGTCTGGCTTACATTTTCATTAACCTCCTGAATACCTGAAGCTGCCTGGCTCACATTATTTGAAATTTCCCGGGTTGCGCCAGACTGCTTTTCAATGGCAGATGCAACCGATGTAACAATTGAATTTATGTCATCAATAATTTCAACAATTGACTTTATTGCTTCTACAGATTCCGTAGCTGATGCCTGCACCTCTCCGATTTTCAAACCGATTTCGTCGGTGGCTTCGGCAGTCTGCTTTGCAAGCTCCTTGATTTCACCTGCCACAACAGCAAATCCTTTGCCCGCTTCCCCTGCCCTGGCTGCCTCAATGGTGGCATTCAGAGAAAGAAGATTGGTTTGCGCAGAAATATCGGCTATAGTTTCGGTTACCTTGCTTATCTCCATCGCGGCTTGGCCCAAGCCATCTACTTTACTGGAAATATGTTCGGCTTTTTCAACAGCCAGGTTTGTAGTTTGGCTGCCTTTGGCCGTATCGGCTGAAATCTCATTTATGGTTGCATACATCTCCTCTGCCGAAGCAACAATCATCTGGAGACTGCTGCTTGTCTGTTCTGTTGAGGCTGCCACACTGTTCATGGCCGCAGCCGTATCTTTTGCCGCGGAAGAAACATTATTGGCCTTCATAGAAGACTGCTCGGCCCCTGAAGTCATCTTCTTAGAAATTGATGAAAGTTCCGCAGAAGATGATGTTAATGTTTTTACCCCTTTTGAAATATCATTAAACATATTTTTTAAATTCTCGGTCATCTGCTTCATACTGGCATAGACGCCGGTGATGGTTTTTCCTGTATCCGGGAATTCATAGGTCAGGTCACCTGCCGCAATCCGGTCGGCAACTGTGGCGATTTCAGAAGGATCATTTCCCAATTGCTCCATGATTCCCTTTACAAACCACAATACAGCCATGATTGTCAGAACCAGAAAGATGCAGCCTGCTGCCACCGCTATATTGCGGATAGAAATCACCGGTGCCAGAAACTCCGCTTCATCCTGGCTGGTTACAAGACTCCAGCCTGCGGCAGGTACGGGGGCAAAACCGGCAATTTTTTTTACCCCTTTAAAAACGTATTTCTCAAAACCTGTTTCCTGGGCCATTATTCTTTTGGATATGCTCTCTAACCCCTCAGTTTTTTTTATATTTATATTAAATATGTTCTCTTTCACAGGGTGATAAATAACACGTCCGCTATTATCCACCATAAAGGGATATCCTGTCTGCCCAATTTTTGTCCGTGCAATTTTTTCGGTTAAAGCTGCCAGTTTTATTCCTACTCCCAAAACACCGGCAAATGCCCCGGACTTTTTTTGCAAAGGAACGGCAATTACAAAAACATCTTCCCCTGAAGCATTTGAAACAAGAGGCTGGCTGATGGAGATTTGACCGGCCTTGGCAGTCTGAAAATATTTACGTGTGGATATATTTATTTTTTTTGTAACTTCTTTGCCATTACTGCAAGAAAAAGCAAGGATTAAACCGGATGAATTCGCAAGAAAAATACAATCATTATCTTTTGTACTCGCCTTCATAGCATCTGAAAGATATGCCTTAATAAAAGATACACCGGGAAAACTATTTTCAAAATCTTCAGCTCCAATGTCATTGATCAGTTGCTGGATGGATGGTTCCATGACCAACATCTTGGTTTTTTCAATTTCACTTTCAATAAAAAGAGTTGTCATGTTTGCAAGGTTTTGTGCGGCAAGTTCTGCCTGGCCTTCTCCAAGATGAATCAGTGCAGAGGAAGATTTGTTTATTGAAAAAAAGCCCACAAAGGCCAGGGGCAGAATTGCTGCCAAAACCCCTCCAATGATTAATTTTGCTCTTAATGTTAAGTTTTTCATAGCTTGTCTCCATTGGTAAGCATAACGCAATAAATACCCAATGATACATGATCAGCGTTCACAAAATTTTATTGTAAAATTTTTCAACTTTTTGTCAATTTTCTGTTGGCAAAGGAGTAAAAAAAACACAGTTGCCATTGAAATTCTTCATAATACTTTAAAATACTTAAAGACATACCAACAACCTGTTACCAAACCCAAAATCAAATCAGATACATTCGACAGAGCCATCGCACCAGTTCTAAAATTATTGCCATTCGTGTAATTGGCAACCAGTGTTAATGACGGCCTGGAGATCAATATGCGGTTGCTATAAAGCAAAAAGGCTTTCAAAAATTTCTTGAAAGCCTTTTTATTAGTGGTGCCCAGGGACAGAATTGAACTGCCGACACGGGGATTTTCAGTCCCCTGCTCTACCGACTGAGCTACCTGGGCTCACGATGAAAGCTTTTTAGATTATTTGATCTTTTGTGTCAACTATTTTTTAATCTTTTTTAAACCAGGATTTTCTTCAAATTTTTATTACTTGATTATAATATAATTATTTCCCCTTTTACAAAGGCTGATTTAACTGTTTCAGTTAGTTTTACACTCACCTTTAGGTACTGTTTTTATTGCATTTGCAGGGTCAACCATGGCGATAGCCTCAAGTGATTCTCTGTCGCAGGGAAGTTTTTCCGGCCTTATTTTTAAATGCATTTTTTTGTCATGATATAAAGCACCGTATAAATCAGCTTTTATTGCAGCCCCATCTCCCAGATACTTGGTGTTATCTATACAAAGTGTATAGCATATATTCCCCTTGTTTTTATCCCCATCTTGTGATTTTGCATAACAAGCTGAATATATTAATAAATTTACTGCAAAAACTGCGATTAAAATACAAAAATATTTTTTTGTTCTCATAATTAATCTCCTTTTTATAGAAATCTAAATAAATTTTATATTATAATCTATCATAGAAAACAATAATAAAAAAGTTAACTTATTTTATATATTAAACTAATTTAAAACTTGATTTATTAGACATAATGAAATAAATTAAGAATATATACTAATATATTTAGCAGTAAATAAAGTTTGAAATCGATAGTATCTTTTTTAAAAAATTTCAATATAAGAGGGGTTATGACAACACTTGATACATTATCTGAAGGCAGAAGCGGGCTTATTAACGAGCTTGACGGTGACAGTACTTTTTTAAGCCGTATAACCGAAATGGGATTTACCCCTGACACAGAAGTTCTAAGTATCCGAAACGGCAAAAAAGGACCTTTGCTTTTTGAAATTCGCGGTACAATAGTTGCTGTTGGAAGAAAGGAAGCAGAAAAAGTTTGGATAAAAGAAATTGTTTAATAGTATAATTTAAAAATAAAGATTACCTGCGGCAGTCATTTACTGCCTGCAGTAACCATATATTTTAAGATTATGATTTATATTAAATTATTTTTTCAAGTTTTTCTGATATAGATTCAGCAGTAAAGGGTTTTACCACATAGTTTGAAACTCCTGCCTGAACGGCTTCTATAACATTTTGTTTTTGTGCTTCAGCAGTTACCATCAAAAAAGGTATATCTTTAAAAGTCGCATCGGCACGAACCTTTCTTAAAAGTTCTATTCCTGTCATTTTTGGCATATTCCAGTCGCATATAATAAGGTCAAACGAGTTTTTCTGGAGTTCATCCCATGCAGTTGAACCATCATCTGCCTCAAAAATATTTGTAAAACCGATTTGTTTGAGTATATTTTTAAGAATTCTACGCATTGTTGAGAAATCATCTACGATAAGAACTTTTTTTGAAACATCCATATTATGGCTTCCTCCTGAGGTTATTCTAAAAAATCTATATTATAAATTCATAGCACAAAAAACAATATCTAAAAACAAAAAAATACTAGAAATCTATTGATCCAGGAGTTCTTGGAAATGGAATTATATCTCTTATGTTTGAAACTCCGGTAATAAGCATCATTAGCCGGTCAAACCCCATTCCAAAACCGCTGTGCTCTACGCTTCCATATTTCCTGGAGTCTTTATACCACCAGTAATCTTCTTTATTTATTAAACATTCTTTCATTCTTTTATCAAGCATTTCAGGTCTTTCTTCCCTTTGACTTCCCCCTATAATTTCACCGATTTTAGGAACAATAACATCCATAGCTGCAACAGTTTCATTATCATCATTTAACCTCATATAAAAAGGTTTTATTGTTTTTGGATAATTATATATAATTACAGGACATTTAAATTTTTCTTCGCTGATATACCTTTCATGCTCAGTCTGGAGATCATTCCCATATTCAGCAGGATATTCAAATCTTTTACCTGATTTTTTTAAAATTTCTACAGCTTCTTTGTATGTAATTCTTATAAATTCGTTTTCCAGTATGTCTTTAATAGTTTTAAATAAAGTCTGATCCACAAATTTGTTAAATAGCTCAAGATCTTCATGGCAATTTTCCTTAATGTTTTTTATTATGGATTTAATAAATTTTTCAGCAAAAGTCATATTTTGTTCCAGATTACAAAAAGCCATTTCCGGCTCAATCATCCAGAATTCTGAGGCATGTCTTGATGTATTTGAATTTTCAGCCCTGAATGCAGGGCCGAATGTATAAACATCTCCAAGAGCCAGGGCAAACATTTCAGCTTCAAGCTGACCGGAAACAGTAAGATTTGCAGGCTTTCCAAAAAAAAATTCTTTGTTTGAATCCCCTGAATTCACAGAAAACATTTCTCCGGCACCCTCGCAGTCAGATGCAGTAAGCAGTGGAGTATGTATATATTTAAATCCGTTTTTGTGAAAAAAAGAATGGATTGCGTATGAGAGTTCTGATCTTATACGAAAAACAGCTCCGAATTTATTGGTTCTTGGTCTTATATGGGCAATGGTTCTTAAAAATTCATCTGAATGTCTTTTTTTCTGTAGAGGAAAGTCCTCCGGTGCTTTTTGATGAATAATAATATTTTCTGCATGGAGTTCCCATTTTTGATTTTTACCCGGTGATTGTTTTACCTCTCCTTCTATTGACAGGGAAGAGCCTGTTGTAAGATGTATTATCTCTTCATAATTACCAAGATTTGAATCAGCAATTATTTGAATATTGGAAAGGCATGAGCCGTCATTAAGCTCTATAAAAGAAAAATTTTTTGAGTTTCTTTTTGTTCTCAACCACCCCTGCACTTTAATTTTTTTATCAGGGCTGTCTGAATGGATAATATTTTTTATTTTAACTCTTTCCATTTATCCTGCATGCTTTAATTATTAATTTTTTAGCTATATACCATCAGTTGAAATTTTTCACAATAGAAGAGGCTTTAACAAAGACCACTTCTTTTTTAAAATCTGGTATAATTTTTTCTATAGCTGTTATTGTAGATTTGTAAGGGTGTCCTATCCCTACTGCAAAACCTTTTTGTAAAGCAGTTTTTTTAAGTTTTTTTAATTGTTCCAGAATAAATTCTTCCTCCTGGATATTGTCAAGAAAAACATCTCTTTTTGCAAATCTTACTTTAAACAGTTTTGCAGATTCAAAGCATTTGCTTTCAGAGCTTGTAAACGAGTCAATAAAAAAAAGATTTCTTTTTTTTATTATGCTGAAAACCTGATTCATTATTTCAGAGCTTTCTGTGAGTTTTGATCCCATATGGTTATTTATTCCTTTTATTTGAGGAATAAAATCAATGTCGTTTTCAAGAGATGCTATGATTGCATCCGGGCCCATGCTGGCCAGTAAAGCACCTTTTCCCGGATCAATAGAAGGAAATTCTTTAGGCTCCATAGGGAGATGAAGCATAAATTCAGTATTTTTATTGGATGCTTTTTTTAAAATATCTTTACCATGGGGGGTAAAGGGAAGAATTGACAGGGTGATAGGAATACCAATGTTTGCAAGACGTAAAGCCTTTTTTGTATCGTAACCTATATCATCAATAATTATGCATATTTTGGGTATTCCTTCATATTTTTCTTGCTCAGTGACAGTTTTTGTATCAACTTCAAAAATAATATTGTTTCTTTTTTTAACTATGACTGAAGGCGTTTTATTTTTTATTGTTTTTTTTGGGGGATAAATAAAAGTATATCTTTTTTTTTGAGGTTTTGCAGGGGGATAAAAAATATAAACTGCTGTAAATGATGAAATAGCTACAATTATAATTATCAAAACAGCAATTACAGTTTTTTTAAAATTATTATTTTTTTCTTTGGTCTTTTTTTTCTTTTTTGTCATTATTTAAAGCTTCTTTATTTTAAGGATGGCTATACTTATATAAATTATAATTTCTTTTTCAAGAATTTTTTTGATTTCAAAAAGAGCTTTTTATTAAAATTTCTTGAATTTTTTTTTTATTTTATTTTAAATTTATAATAGCATATTGACAAACAGAGCTGGATAATGCTTTGAAAAAGAAACAATCAAAAAAACAAGAGGGAATTTATATGAAAAAAATAATTGTTTTTATAGTATTTTTTTCTTTTGTATCCATTGCTTCATCTGAATATCTTTATGTGACAGATTCTTTTGAAATAACTCTTAGGACTGGAAGAGGACTCCAGCATAAGATTTTAGGAATGCTGCCCTCTGGCGAAAAGCTTGAAATTTTAAATGTTGAAGAACAATGGACAAATGTAAAAAGAAAAAATGGTCAGGAAGGCTGGGTTCTTTCCCGTTTTTTAAAAAATGATATACCAAAAGCTATAAAACTTAAATTACTTACTGGTAAATATAATTTAATAAAAGAGGAGCAATCTAAAAATATTTCAGAATTAAAGGCATTAAGAGCTGATAATTCAAGCCTTAAAAGTGATCTTAAGGCTATCAAGGCTCAATTTCGTGAATTATCTGAAAATTATTCCAGATTACAAAATGAATCCGCCGGATATTTAAATCTTAAAAAAAAATATGAAAAAAATGTAAAAATTCTTGAGGAAAATCAAAAGAAATCAAAGGAGCTTGAAAACACTCTCATGGAAAGAAATATCAAGCTTTTTGTTGCAGGGGCCGTTGTCCTGATTTTAGGTTTTATAATAGGCATTAGTTCAAAGAAAAAGAGAGGCAGCCGTTATTCTTTATAATAGTCTAGGAAAATAAATGGAAATAAGAACAGATTTTCTTGTAATAGGCAGCGGAGTTGCAGGGCTTGTTTTTGCATTAAAAGCTTCTGAAAAAGGAAGTGTCGCTGTTGTTACTAAAAAAGATATTTTTGAGACAAATACTTCAAAAGCCCAGGGCGGAGTTGCTTCTGTCATAGACGGAAGTGATTCCTTTGAGCTTCATATTAAAGATACTCTTGATGCAGGTGACGGACTCTGTAAAAGGGATGTTACAGAAATGGTTGTCCATGAAGGACCTCAAATGATTCAGGAACTTCGGGACATGGGGGCTTGTTTTGATACTGTTGGAGAAAATGACAACAGGCTTGATCTTGGCAGGGAAGGCGGTCATTCTGCTGAAAGGATAGTTCATTCTGTTGATATGACTGGAATGGAAATTCAAAAGGTTCTGGTTGAAAAGGTAAAGGCTGAGCCCAATATCAGTATTTATGAGAATCATATTGCAATTGATCTTATGACAACGTCCACAATTACCCACAGAGGACTTGTTGTTACAAACTCTGATAATGAATGCACAGGAGCATATATTCTTGACAGAAATACAGGAGAGGTAAAAAGTTTCATTTCAAGAAAAACCGTTCTTGCATGCGGTGGAGCTGGAAAGGTTTATCTTTATACCAGTAATCCGGATGTTGCCACGGGAGATGGCATTGCAATGGCTTACAGGGCAGGAGCAAGTGTTGCCAATCTTGAATTTGTTCAGTTTCATCCGACATGTCTTTTCCATCCACAGGCAAAGAATTTTCTTATTTCTGAAGCAGTAAGGGGAGAAGGTGCTGTTTTAAGGGATTTTAGCGGCAATAGATTTATGGAAAAATATTCTGAGCTAAAAGATCTTGCATGCCGTGATGTTGTTGCAAGGGCAATAGATCGTGAAATGAAAAAAACTGGAGAAGATTCTGTTTTTCTGGATATTACCCATAAGGAGCCAGAATTTATAATGAGAAGATTCCCGAATTTATATAATAAGTGTATGGAATTTGGGGTTGATATGACAAAGGATCTTATTCCGGTTGTGCCTGCTGCTCACTATATGTGCGGAGGAGTTGAAACAGATCTCAGGGGTCGTACAGATGTTAAAAATCTTTACGCCATAGGAGAAACAGCCTGTACAGGACTCCACGGTGCAAACAGGCTTGCCAGTAATTCTCTGCTTGAGGCTCTTGTTTATGCCCATAAGGCTTCGGAAGATGCCATAAAAACAATAGATTTTTCAAAACCTGTTCAAAAAGTCCCTGAATGGGATGCCTTTGGAACAACAGATAGCGATGAAGCCATAATGGTTTCACATAACTGGGATGAAGTAAGGCTTTTTATGTGGAATTATGTTGGAATTGTAAGATCCGATAAAAGACTTGAGCGTGCAGCAAGAAGAATAGAGGCAATTCAGCGTGAAATAAATGAATATTACTGGGATTTCAGAGTTACTTCAGATCTTGTTGAACTTAGAAATATTGCTCTTGTGGCAGAGCTTATAATAAAATGTGCTGCAAAGAGAAAAGAAAGCAGGGGGCTTCATTATTCAATAGATTATCCTTTTAAAAATGACAGGGAACTTAAAGATTCAAGATTGAAACTTAAAATATAAATTTTTCTAAAGAAAAACTTATTTTTCACCTGTAAAAAGAGTGCATATCCCAAAAGTCAAAGGGCTGTATTTTACATTTTTAAAGCCTGCATCTTCCATTATTTTACAAAAATCATCAGAAGACGGAAAGTTTACTACAGATTCAGGCAGATACGAATATGCCTGATAATTTTTTGAAAAAATTCCTCCAATAAAAGGGAGTATCTTCTGAAAATATATGAGATAAAGAGTTCTCATAAAATTATTTTCCGGTGTTGTAAGCTCAAGAACTGCAATTTTACCTTTTTTTTTAAGGGTTTTGTGAAAATTTACCAATGCCTTTTTTTTGTTTACAATATTTCTTATTCCAAATGCTATTGTAAGGGCATCAAAACAATTATCTTTAAATGGGGAGTGCAGTGCATCAGCAGATAAAAGAAAAAAATTATTATTTTTCTTTTTTGCAGATATTTTAATTTCTGCAAATTTCAGCATTTCATTTGAAAAATCAGCACCTGTTATTTTTGCATTTTTTCTATGCTTTAATATTTCAATGCCTATATCGCATGTACCGCATGCCATATCAAGAACTGCAGGATGCTCGGGAAGTTCAAGAGATTTAACAGCTTTTTTTCTCCAGACAATATCCTGATTCATGCTTAAGAATCTGTTAAGAAAATCATACCAGGGAGCTATTTTATTAAACATCTGCTTAATAAAAGGTCTTTCATTGTTATTCATTGACAATACCGTATAATGTATTAGTTATTAGATAAAAAATTTAGAGAAGCTTTAGCATAAAGTTAAAATTTAAACAACCATTCAGACAGTCAGGTTTAATTATAATGGCAATTAAAAAAGATTATTATGAGATTCTTGGAGTTGAAAAAGATGTTGACTCTGCAACCTTGAAAAAAAAATACAGAAAAATTGCAATGAAATATCATCCTGATAAAAATCCGGGTGACAGAGAAGCCGAAGAAAAGTTCAAGGAAGTTTCCGAAGCATATGCAGTTTTATCAGATTCTGAAAAAAGAAGCATTTATGATCAATATGGTCATGAAGGACTTAATAATTCAGGTTTTTCAGGCTTTTCAAGCTCTGGTAATTTTAATGACATTTTCGGAGGTATTTTTGAGGAGTTTTTCGGTTTCGGGAGAAGCAGCAGTCGTAGAAAATCAGGAGTTTCAAGAGGTTCTGATTTAAGATATAATCTTGAAATAGAGTTTGAAGAAGCTGTTTTTGGCGCTGACAAAGAACTTGAACTTTTAAAGAAAGAAACCTGCTCAGTCTGCTCAGGTTCAGGGAGTCAGCCGGGTTCATCTCCAGAAACATGCAGCCGTTGCGGAGGCACCGGCCAGTATACAGAATCCCAGGGTTTTTTTACGGTAAGGACATCATGTCCATATTGCAAGGGTGCGGGAAAAATAATAAGCGATCCTTGTAAGGAATGCCGGGGTGGAGGAACAGTCAAAAAGAAGAAAAAGGTAAGTCTCAAGATTCCAAAAGGAGTTGATACAGGTTCAAAATTAAGGCTTTCAGGTGAAGGAGAAGCCGGACGTGGAGGAGGGCCTGCTGGAGATCTTTATATTTTTCTGAGTGTTAAGCCCCATAAAAATTTTGAAAGAAGGGGAACAGAAATAATCTGCTATGTAGATATAACTTTTATTCAGGCTGCTTTGGGAGATAAAATAACTATTCCGACCCTTTCCGGGGAGCTTGAAGTTGAGATACCAAAAGGAACTCAATATGGGGATCAAATAAGGCTTAAAAATGAGGGAGTTCCATCTTTAAGAACAGGTATGCGGGGGGATCAGATTGTTTTTTTTCATGTAAAAACCCCTACCGGCATAAATAAAAAGCAGGAAAAGCTTTTAAAGGAATTTAACAAACTTGATGAAAATAAAATCAGCAACAAGCTGAAAAATATTTTTAAAGGATTTTAATTTATGTATGAATTAAAAGTAACAGGAGATTTTGCAGCGGCGCATAAGCTTGCAATGGTTACTGAAAAATGTGAGAATCTACATGGTCATAACTGGAAAGTGGAGCTTTATATAAAGTCAGACTCTTTGAATGATGCTGGAGTTGTAATGGATTTTGGGATTTTGAAAAAATATTTGAGGGAAATTCTTGGAAAACTGGATCATAAATACTTAAATGAGCTTTTGCCCTTTAAAGAAAAAAATGCTTCCTCTGAAAATATTGCCAGATTTATATCATTTGAAATTGATAACAAACTCAAATTTCCGGGAATTTCTGTTTCAAAAGTTGTTGTCTGGGAATCAGATGACGCCTGTGCGATTTATCACCCATAAAAAATAATTATAACCGTTTGGTTTTAGTCCTATGAAAAGATTTTTTTTAATAATAATAATTTTTTTTTCTTTCTTACAATTTACATATGCCCTTGAACCTTATGAGGTAATGGTCCTGGCAAATAAAAATTCAGCCCAGAGTAAAGGGCTTGCAAAATATTATATGAAAAAAAGGAATATCCCTGAAAAAAATCTTCTTTTAGTCTGGATTTCAGATAAAGAAACATGCTCAAGGGATGATTATAAAAGAAAAATCATTCCCCCTGTCAGAAAATTTCTTGCAAAGACTGGAAATAAAGATATAAGGTGTATTGTTACTTTTTATGGCCTTCCTTTGAAAATAAAATCAAATGGTTTCACAGAGGAAGAAAAAAAAAATATTGCTCAGATGGAAAAGGATATAAAAAATGTTAAAAGCCAGATAGATTCAGCCGGGGAAAAATCAATTAAATCACTTAAGAAAAAGCTTCGTAAATTAAGTTATAAATTAAAAAATTACAAAATATGGAGGGATAGAACTGCATCTTTTGACTCTGAACTTTCTCTTGTCAAAAAAAAAGAATATGCTCTTAAAATGTGGCAGCCAAACCCATATTGTCTGGCTTTTGGAGAGAACGATATGAAAATCAAAAAATCTGATGTTCTTATGGTTTCAAGGCTTGACGGCTCATCCCCTGAAATTGTAAAAAGAATTATAAATGACACTCTTTTTGCAGAAAAAAATGGTCTTAAAGGAAAAGCTTATTTTGATGCAAGGTGGAAAAAATCATCTAAAAAAAATGTATCAGGATACGCCCTTTATGACAGGTCCATTCACAGAGCATACGATACAGTTAAATCTGAAATACCTGCTGTTCTTGATGACAGTCAGGCTTTATTTAAAGAAAATGCCTGCCCGGACACAGCAATTTATTGCGGCTGGTATAGTCTTGCCAGATATATTGATTCCTTTACATGGGCAAAAGGTTCTGTTGGCTATCATATTGCCAGTCAGGAATGCGGAAGTCTTAAACGAAAAAGCGGTGAATGGTGCAAAAATATTCTTGATAAGGGAGGTTCAGTAACTATAGGCCCTGTTGGTGAACCCTATGTACAGTCCTTTCCTTTACCGGAAATTTTTTTTAAATATTTTATAGAGGGCAGGTTGACCCTTTCCGAATCCTATCTTGTAAGTGTTCCTTTTTTGTCATGGAAGATGGTTTTGATTGGTGATCCTTTGTACAGGGTTAATCTTAAAAAATAAGAAAATGGTTATCAATTTATTTTATAAAAATTTATGCCTATTACACAGTAAAGATTAAATCTTCGGATAAAGTCGTTTCAGCTTTATCCTGGCATCTTTTGTTTTAAATTGCCAATCAATTTTGGACTGGCGACTGTTTCGATCTAAATTCCAGGCCGCTACTTTTTGCCGCAGCGCCTGAGGCGTTTTCGACATACGCCGCAAGACGATGAGGCTGAATGCAACGCTGCAGGTGGCATTTTGATGGTGAATCAGAGACATTTTCCACTTGATAAAACATTATCATAAATGTCATAAAAAACAGGAAAATATAGGGAGGACCACATGGGTTGAGGGTTTCCCGCCTTAGAATGTTCTATTGTTTTCATAATAATTTTTATTTTCGTGTATTTTTGTATCTATCCAATTTTAAACTTTAGAAGTTAACACGTCCATATAAAAAAGGAGAAATCTGATGTTTAAAGATCTAGGCTTGAGAACCAAAATGCTCGTATCGGTAAGTCTGGTTGTGCTGGTATCCTACGCGGTAACTCTCACTTACATCACAATGAAGGCCACCGCCATGGCACAACAAAATGCAGAAAAGAACGCTCAGGAGATTGCCGTTCAATACGCTGGAAAGATTCAGTCGAAGATGAGTCAGGTCATGGATATAGCCCTCAACGTGGCCCATGTGTTTGAAGGCATGAAAAACAGCAAAAATACGCCGTCCCGGGACGATATGAATGAAATCCTGAAACAAGTCCTCAAACGGAATCCGGGGAGTATCGGCATCGCCACCCTCTTGGAACCCAACGCCCTAGACGGTAAGGACGACCAGTACAAAAACGCCGTGGGGCACGACGCCAATGGCCGATTTGTCCCATACTGGCACAGGTCAAACGGCCCCATTGAGGTGCAACCCGTGCTCAATTTCGACTCCGAGTTCTGGTACCAGATTCCCCGGGATACCGGCAGGGCAATCCTGAGCAATCCCTATGTGTATAAAGTGTCCGGTAAAGATGTACTGATGACATCCCTCAATGTCCCCATCAAACACCAGGGGAAATTTCTGGGTATGGTGGGCATGGACTTTACCCTGGAAGCATTCGCTAAACTAAACGAAACTGTCATCCCCCTGGGTACCGGCTACGGATTTATTATCGCCAATGACGGGCGTATCGTCGCCCACCCCCTCAAAAAAATTGTGGGAAAAAATATCAACGATATAGATGAGCCAGAAGTTGCATCCGTCATAATGAAAGCCATCCAGGAAGGAAAAGTCTTTAAAAGAATCAGCAAGTCAAAAAAAGGGAATAAATCCTCCCTCCAGTTTATGGTGCCAATCAACGTGGGAGACACCAATACCCCCTGGACCATGGGGGTAAGCATCCCCATGAAAACGATTCGTAAAGATGGCGTATCCCTGAGAAACACCAGTATCATCATGGGCGTTGCCTCCATGCTCATCCTTATCGGTGTTGTTTTTTATCTTTTACAGTCCCTGGTGACACGTCCCCTGAACCGGGTGATCCACAGCCTCTCCGACATTGCCGAAGGAGAAGGGGATCTGACAAAGCGTCTGCCTGTCCATTCCAAGGATGAACTGGGATCGCTTTCCAGTCGGTTCAACACCTTTATAGAAAAACTGCAGAACATCATCAAAGAACTGACCGACAGATCCTTAGATGTGGACACCTCCTCCTCGGGCCTGCTGGCCATTGCAGGAGATCTGTCTGATAATGCGAAACAGACAACAGACAAATCCGCCGCCGTTTCGGCCGCTGTTGAGACCATGTCTGCCGATGCACTCTCTTCCGCATCCACCATGGAAGAGGCCGCCGCCAATATCAATATGGTTGCCGCATCTGCCGATGAAATGGCGTCCACCATTCGTGAAATTGCGAATAATTCAGAAAACGCAAGATCCATCACCGAAAACGCTGTGGACCGTGCCAAAGAAACCGCAGGACAGATGAAGGCACTGGGAACGGCAGCCACGGACATCGGCAATGTCACCGAAACCATCAGCGATATTTCCGAACAGACCAACCTGTTGGCATTGAACGCCACTATTGAGGCGGCCCGTGCCGGAGAGGCCGGCAAAGGCTTTGCAGTCGTGGCCGGAGAGATCAAAGAGCTGGCCGACCAGACCGCCAAGGCCACTCAGGGCATTAAAAATCAGGTTACTTCCATACAAAACGTCACCAATAATGCCGTCAACGGCATCGGAGAAATATCCGACATCATCGGTCAGGTGAACGACATCGTCGTAACCATTACCACCGCTGTTGAGGAGCAGTCCTCAGCCACCAATGAAATCGCAGGGAATATCGCCCAGGCATCCCAAGGCATCCAGAATGTCAACGATGTCATAAGCCGGAACTCGACAGCCACAGTGAAAATATCCCAGGACACCGCCGAAGTTAAAGGTATTGCAGACCAGATGTCCGCATCCGCCGAACAGGTCCATGAAAATGCAGGCGAATTGTCCGACCTTGCCGCCCAACTCAAGAAAATTGTGGATACTTTTAAAATTTAACCCTGAGAGAGGATCCGGGCAGATGAAAAACAATCCCAAGGCGGACTGCTGTTTTTATCTCCCGGATCAAAACATAGCCCCTTTTTTAGAAAGTCTTATTTTTATGTCACTACAGGAATAAAATTTTTATAAATTCAAATTAACCCCCGAAAAGCAATTTTTCGTTTTTTTATGGGTGATAACGAAAAGAGTGCTGAGAAGAACTTTATTTCTTCCATTTAAAATTACTTATATTTGTAGCTTTTAAACCATCTTCAGTTTCCTCAAGATCAAACTCAAGAATAACTTTCTGGTGCTTTAAATGGGCAACATATGCTGTGTCTGTGGTGGGGTATCCGTCTTTCATAATATCTTTTATATGACAAAAAATATCATGTCTTGAATCATGAAGTCCAAGCCCTGTTCTCATTGTTATAAATCCATATCCCCTGTCTTCATTAAAGGCATGCATAATTCCCCTGTTTCTTCCGTTGTCGTCATTTCCAAGAAGTCCAGGAATCAGAAAGCCTGAAAAATGATTGTCAACCTCCCTTATAAGATCATGGCTTGTGTTGTCGAAAGAAAGGAGATCAACTCTTTTTCCTCTGTTTTGAAGGGCTCTTACAAGTCTTAAAAAATCGCCGTCTCCGCTTCCAATTAATATATAGTCAAGATTATCAGACTGCAAAAGAGCATCAACTGCAAGGTCAAGGTCAGCATTGGCTTTTACAACAAGTTCTCCTGTAGAATCAACATATCTTCTCACCTCTTTTAAAACAAGATGGAAACCTGTACGCCTTATTGCATCCCTGTAGTTTTCATTTCTTATTCTGTATTGATGTTCCTGCATTTCCCTGTCAACATCTATTGCAAGATAAGCATTGGCTCTAAGCATTCTGGTATCCTGTGCTTCAACAAGATCCTTTATAATTTCATATCTGATTCCCCAGCCGCCGTTTCTGCTCAGATTTTCAGCATCAAGAAAAATTCCTGCTTTAAGCATTTTAATACCTTTACTTTATAGTTCTTTGATTTTCCAGCTAAAGACTTTTTTGAAAAAACCAGTTGAAACTTTTTTTAATAATTCTTTTAAGTGTACTTACTCCCTTTTTTTCATTCAGATAATGAAGAGTAAGAAACGGGGCAAAAAAACTTCCTGCAAAATTTGCAGCAGCGTCAAATAAATCAGGACTTCTTCCTGGAACAAAGCCTTGTACAATTTCAATAAAAAGTCCATAAACGGTGCAAAAACAAACAGATAAAATAATTCTTTTATAAATACTTTCCGGTTTTTTTAAATTATTAAGTACAATAAAAAAAATAATTCCAAGCACAAGATACATTGTAAAATGAACAAGTTTATCAATCCCTATAATTACATGAGGGCCTTCTTTTCCGGGTATCAGGGAAAGAAGTGACAAAAGACACAGATATAAAACCAAAATCAATAAATCCATGCCATTTTTTTTATTTTCAGAATTTTTCAAGTTCAAGAGTTCTTGCCTCTATTTGTTTTTTTACAGATTCAATAAAGCTTTTCTGGTCTATTCCCATTTTTACATTACCATCAAGGGTTCTCACAGAAAATGTATTTTCATTTATTTCCTTTTCTCCTATTGTAATAATAAGGGGTATCTGGGAGAGCTGGGCATCCCTTATTTTTCTTTTAAGGCTTTCAGATCTATCATCAACCTTTGCCCTTATATTGTTTTTGGTAAGAAGATTTCCAAATTCCATTACTTTCGGGATAAGTACATCATTTACAGGAAGAAGAATAACCTGAACAGGAGCAAGCCATAAAGGAAACCTGCCTGCAAAATGTTCAGTCAAAATGCCTAAAAACCTTTCTATTGAGCCGTAAATAACTCTATGAATCATTATGGGACGGTGCTTTTCATTATCTTTTCCAATGTATGAAAGATCAAATCTTTCAGGCAGCGACATATCGAGCTGAACAGTTCCGCACTGCCATGTCCTTTCAAGAGCATCTTCTATATGAATATCTATTTTAGGCCCGTAAAAAGCACCATCACCCTCGTTTATGACATAATCTCTTCCATAGGTTTTGAGGGCAGATTCAAGTCCGTTTGTTGCAAGCTCCCATTGTTCATCAGAGCCGACTGATTTTTCAGGCCTTGTGGAAAGTTCAAGATGAAAATTAAGCCCAAATGTTGAATACATTTTGTCTATAAGATTTAAAACCCCCAAAATTTCATCTTCAATCTGGTCTGGAGTCATAAAAATATGGGCATCATCCTGATGAAAAGCCCGAACCCTGAAAAGTCCTGATAAAACGCCGCTTGCTTCGTGCCTGTGAACAAGCCCTATTTCCCCTGCCCTGTATGGCAAATCCCTGTATGAAAACTGACCTGATTTAAATAAAATCATTCCTCCAGGACAATTCATTGGTTTTATGGCATATTCTCTTTCCTCTATAACCGAGGTGTACATATTTTCTCTGTAATTTTCCCAGTGACCGCTTTTTATCCACAGCTCCTTTGTAAGCATTACAGGTGTTTTTGTTTCAACATATCCTGCTGTTTCATGCTCCTCTCTCCAGTATTCAAGGAGTTTGTTCCAGATAATCATTCCATTTGGATGGAAAAAAGGCATTCCTGCGCCTTCTTCATGAAAACTGTAAAGATCCAGTTTTGTACCTATTTTTCTATGATCCCTTTTTTTAGCCTCTTCAAGAAAATTCAAGTATTTTTTTAAGGCTTTTTTGTCAAAAAAAGCTGTTCCATATATTCTTTGAAGCTGTGTTCTTGAAGCGTCTGCCCTCCAATAAGCTCCTGAAACCTTCATAAGTTTGAAAGCTTTTATCATACCTGTATGAGGAATGTGGGGCCCGCGGCATAAATCTGAAAAACTGCCCTGCTCATATATTGATATCTCAACATCTTCAGGAAGCTCTTCAATTAACTCTTTTTTATATTCATTTCCTTCAAAAAAATTAAAAGCCTCTTTTCTTGACATGACTTTTCTTTGAAAAGTCTTTTTAGCCTTGATTATTTTCTGCATTTCCTGCTCTATTTTTTCAAGATCGGAATCTGAGACCGGAGGCATATCTATATCATAATAAAAACCGTCTTTTACAACAGGCCCTATCGTAAGTTTTGCCTCTGGATATAAATTTGAAACTGCTTCCGCCATAACATGGGCTGCACTATGACGCATTATTTCAAGAGCTTCATCATCTCTTGTGGTAAGAAGCCTTATCTTTGTGTCCTTTTCTATAAGAGAATTTATATCCTTAATGCCTTCATCTGTTATGCAGGCAACCGAATTTGCGGCAAGTCCTTCTGAAATCTGTTTTGCAACATCATAACCTGTGGGAGGATTTTCATATTTCTGGACGCTCTTGTCAGGTAATTCTATTTGTATCATTCCAACTAACTCCTAATTTCTATTGAGTTTCTTTCTTCAAGAATGTAAATATAGTATAGACTAAATTTTATAAAATAAGAGAATTATCAAAAAAAGAGGTATTAGGCAATCAGGAATGACAAAAATTGTTGATTCAGATAAAGAGCTTGACAAATTGTGTGAAACACTTAGAGCCTGCAAAAGTGTCGGCGTTGATCTTGAGGGTGATGGAATGTATCATTTCAGGGAAAAAATATGCCTTCTTCAATTCAGTGATGGCAGAGATTCATGGATAGTTGACCCTCTAAAAGCAAAACAGATTTCAAAACTTGCCCCTTTTTTCTCTGATCCTTCAACAGAAAAAATTTTTCATGGATGTGATTATGATATCAAATCCCTTTACAGGGATTATAAAATTATTGCAAATAATGTTTTTGATACGGAAATAGCTGCAAGATTTACAGGTGTTACATATTCGGGCCTTGATCATTTGCTGCTGGATTTTTTTGGAGTAAAAACAGAAAAAAAATATCAGAAAAAAGACTGGTCAAAAAGACCCCTTAAAGAAGAAATGCTGGAATATGCAGAAAAGGACGCATTTTATCTTGTTCAAATTTCAAAGATTTTAAAAGAAAGACTTATAAAGCTTAAAAGACTTGACTGGGCTTGTGAGGAATCTTTAATTCTTTCAAAATCAAGAGTATTAAAAAATGAAAATACCCATTTGTTTGAATCTTTTAAGGGTGCTGGACGCCTTGACAGAAGAAGTCTTGCAATTCTCGAAGAACTTTTAAAGTTCAGATATAATATTGCAGAAAAAACAGACAGGCCATTATATAAAATTATACCAAATAAATTAATTATAGATGTTGCAGAAAAAAAAGACGGTTCAAAAAAAGCTTTAAAATCTGTAATGTCAAAGGGTTATTACAAAAGATACGCCAGCCGTATCTCTGATATTGTAAATAAGGCTTTAAAAATTCCTGAGTCAAAACTTCCAGTTTTTTGGGTCAAAAAGCATAAAAACAAGTTAAATAATAATGGAACTCTCATTTCAAAAAAACTTAGAAAGTGGCGTCTTTCAAAATCTGATGAACTCTGTCTTGATACCGGATTGGTTGCAAATAATGCACTTATTGATGAAATTGCAAGGACAAGACCTGCTTCAATGGAAGAATTATCTGAACTTACAAATATAAAAAACTGGCAAAAAAAAGAATTTGGCGGTGAAATTCTTGAAATTCTTAAAAGCATGAATAGTGATTGTAAAAATTAATTTTAATTCAAAGTTCTGCATATCTTGACTGAAAATAAAAAAAAGAGTATAAAAAAGCTTATTTAACAATTTATTTAATAAAAACAGGGAGATAAAATGAGCGTTTATATCGCTGATCATCCGCTGATTAAGCATAAAATAGGGCTTTTGCGTGAAAAAGATCTTTCAACAAAGGATTTTAGAATGCTTGCTTCTGAAATTGCAAGACTTCTTACTTATGAAGCAGCAAAGGATCTGGAAACTGAAAGCACCACAATAGAAGGATGGGCAGGCAAGGTTGATGTGGAAAGAATCAAGGGTAAAAAAGTTACTGTTGTTCCAATTTTAAGGGCCGGAATTGGCATGATGGATGGGGTTCTTGATATGATTCCCTCTGCAAAGGTTGGTGTTGTAGGTCTTTACAGGGATGAAGAAACATTGCAGCCGGTTCATTATTATGTAAAATTTCCAGCAAGTATGGAGGAAAGAATAGCCCTTATAATTGACCCAATGCTTGCAACAGGAGGCTCTTTTGTGGCAACTGTTGATTTGCTGAAAAAAGCAGGATGTAAAAGAATAAAAGGACTTTTTCTTGTTGCCGCACCAGAAGGTATTGAAAAAGTTAAAAAAACTCATCCTGAAATTTCTATCTATACTGCTGCGGTTGATGAAAAGCTAAATGAGCATGGTTATATTCTCCCCGGACTGGGAGATGCCGGAGATAAAATTTTCGGTACAAAATAGTTTAACAACAAATATTCTTTTTTTAAACGCATGGAAGATTTTTTTACTTTCATGCGTTTTTTAAACTCACAAAATATAAGGAAAGGAAATTTTAATGGGGGAAAATTTAAATTACAAATTCAGGCTTAAAGATTCTCTTTTAGGGGCTCAAATGCTTTTTGTTGCTTTTGGTGCACTTGTTCTTGTTCCTGTCCTGACCGGACTTGATTCCAATGTTGCCCTGTTTACAGCAGGTGTGGGAACTTTAATTTTTCAGGCAATTACAAAGGGAAAAGTTCCTATTTTTCTTGCCTCTTCATTTGCATTTATTGCACCAATTTCAGCAGGAGTTGCAAAATGGGGAATCCCGGCAACAATGAGCGGACTTATTGCAGCTGGCCTTGTTTATATTGTTTTAAGTTTTCTAATAAGAATCAAGGGAAGTCAAATTATAGAAAAAATTTTACCCCCGATTGTAACAGGTCCGGTTATTATGGTTATTGGACTTATCCTTGCACCTGTTGCCGTTAAGATGGCCACAGGAAATGCAAATCCACAAAATATAATTCCCCAGTCAACAGCCCTGATGATTTCCATGCCTGCACTTTTTGCTACAATTTTAGTAACTCTTCTTGGAAGGGGAATGTTAAGGCTTATTCCAATTCTATGCGGTATTACAACAGGTTATATAATCGCATTTTTTGCAGGTATTGTTGATTTCACACCAATTCATAACGCAGACTGGCTTTCTGTTCCAAAATTTACAGCCCCTGAATTGAACTGGTCTGCCATTTTCTTTATTGTTCCTGTTGCAATTGCTCCAGCGATCGAACATTTCGGCGATATTCTTGCTATTGGAGAGGTTACAGGAAAAGATTATTTAAAAGACCCCGGAATAGAAAATACAATGCTTGGAGATGGAATTGCAACATCTTTTGCCTCATTTCTGGGAGGCCCTCCAAATACAACATATTCTGAAGTAACAGGAGCTGTTGCTCTTACAAAAGCCTTTAATCCAGGGGTTATGACATGGGCTGCCATATCTGCAATACTTTTGTCATTTGTGGGTAAAATCGGAGCTTTTTTATCAACTGTTCCAACTCCTGTAATGGGTGGAATCATGCTTCTTTTATTTGGTGCAATCATGGTTGTGGGCATGAATAATGTTGTTAAAGCTGGAGAAGATGTTACAGAGCCAAGAAATCTTACAATAATCGCGCTTATCCTTGTTTTTGGAATAGGAGGAATGAGTTTTTCAGCCGGAGAATTTACCCTTGAGGGCATCGGACTTGCCGGTCTTTTTGGAGTTTTGATGAACCTTGTTCTTCCAGGCAGAAAAAAGAATGAAAATCTTTAATGGTTTTATAAACCGTGGTTTTTTATAAAGTGGAAAAAAACGGATGGAAAAATTATTTTTCAGATATTGTAAGTATAGAAGAAATTTCTGACAGATTTTGTATTTCTGAAAAAGATTTAAAAAAAGTTTCAAAAATCTACCCTTTCAGACTGCCAAGATATTTTTATTCAAAAATAAAAGAATTTAAAGACCCCATTTTTATTCAGGCAATTCCAGATATTCTGGAAATTAAATCAGATTCTGGAATGCCTGACCCTTTTCTTGAAGACTCAGGCCTTTCTCCTGTTCCAAATCTTGTACACAGATATGATGACCGTGTAATTCTTCTTGCATCTGATAAATGTGCCATGTATTGCAGGCATTGCATGAGAAAAAGACGAGTCGGGATTTTTAATGAAAATTTTTTTGATAATTTCGACGAAATTTTAAATTATCTCAAAAACCATAACGAAATAGAAGATATAATAATTTCAGGTGGAGACCCCCTTCTTCTTTCAGATGAAAAAATAGAATTTATACTTTCAGGAATAAGAAAAATAAAAAAAGATGAAATATTAAGAATTCATTCAAGGTTTTTTTCAACTCTTCCAATGAGAATAACTCCTTTTCTATGCAATATTTTAAAAAAATATCACCCTGTTTATATAAATACCCATTTTAATCATTCCAGTGAAATTTCAAAAGAAGCTGAAAAAGCTGCATTAACTGCTTCTGATTATGGTATTCCACTTGGCTGTCAAAGTGTTTTTTTAAAGGGAGTAAATGATAATTATAATGCCATTTCAGAACTTTTTAAAAAATTGCTTAAAATAAGAATAAAACCTTATTATCTTCATCATCCGGATCCAGTACAGGGGACATCACATTTAAAGCCTTCTGTTGAAAAAGGACTTGAGATAATTAAAAAATTAAGGGGAAGAATAAGCGGAATGGCTATCCCGAATTATATGATTGATTTACCTGATGGCGGCGGAAAAGTGGCTTTATGCCCTGATTCTCTCATAAAAAAAGATAATAATTTTCTCTTTGTTGAAAATTTCAGGGGAAAAGTATACAAATATCCATTAAAATAAGTTTTTATATTATAACAAATTAAGTATTTTAATATAAAAATGGGGCAGTTTATGATTATAAAAGTAACAAAAATGCATGGTATCGGAAATGATTTTATTTTAATAGATGACAGAAAATCAGCCATTAAATCTGAAATAAGTTATAAAGAGCTTGCACAAAAGCTTTGCACAAGAAGATTTGGTTTTGGAGCAGACGGAATGATTGTTGCGGTTTTTTCATCCTCCAGAGACATTGGTTTCAGAATTTTCAATTCAGACGGCAGTGAAGCTGAGATGTGCGGAAACGGAATCAGATGTTTTGGGAAATACATTTATGAAAAAGCTCTGCTTATGCAAAAGGTTGTAAATATTGAAACAAAGGCGGGGCTTATTGTTCTTGTGCTTGATATTGATGAAAAAGGTAATGTTTTATCTTCAAGGGTTGATATGGGCAAGCCTGTTACAGAGGCATCTAAAATACCATGTAATTTAAAAGAAAAGGGAATGATTGTTTCAGAAAAGATAAAATTTTCTTCCGGTACATACGAAATAACTGCGGTCTCAATGGGAAATCCCCATGCTGTTATTTTTACAGATAAAATCATAGAAGACAAACTTTTTTTCAAGCTTGGGCCTGAAATTGAAAATTCTAAAATTTTTCCCGAAAAAACAAATGTGGAATTTGTAACAATAAATTCAGAAAATGAAATTTCAGTAAGAGTATGGGAAAGGGGTGTGGGAGAAACTCTTGCCTGTGGGACAGGTGCCTGTGCCTGTGCTGTTGCCTCAATTTTAAACAAAAAAACAAAGGATTCCATGATTGTAAAATTAAAAGGCGGCGACCTCCATATAAAATGGAACAGGGAAAATAATCATGTATATAAAACCGGCCCTGCAACTCTTGTATATGAATCAGAAATTGATATTGAAAGGATAAAAAATGACTTATAAAAAAGCTCTTGAAGCATCAGATATTCTTGGAGACAGTTTCAGGGATGCAAAAACAGGTATTTTCCTTGGAACAGGACTTGGAAATTCAGCAGGTTTTATGAAAATCCATGAATCAATACCATATTCAGAAATTCCACATTTTCCATCTTCAACAGTAGAAAGCCATGCAGGTGAACTGCTTCTTGGTGAAATATCAGGGAAAAAAGTTATAATAATGAGGGGACGATTTCATCTTTATGAAGGCTACAGTCCTCTGGAAGTGTCATTTCCTGTACGTTTAATGCAGGTTCTTGGAATAGAAAACCTTATTGTAACAAATGCTTCCGGTGGTCTTAATCCAGAATTTAATGCAGGGGATATAATGATTATAGAAGACCATATCAATCTTACTGGAGAAAATCCCCTTGTTGGAGCAAATGACGAAAATTTTGGTGAAAGATTCCCGGACATGAGCTGTGTTTATGACCCGGAACTAAAAAAGATTGCTGCTGAAGCATCAAAGGAAACTAAAATACCTTTACAAAAAGGAGTGTATGCAGGACTTAAAGGGCCATCTCTTGAAACTCCGGCAGAAAACAGATTTCTGAAAACAATAGGGGCTGACGCAGTTGGCATGTCAACGGTTTGTGAAGTAATTGCTGCAAAGCATGGAGGAATGAAAATCCTTGGACTTTCACTTGTAACAAATATAAATAATCCTGATAATCCTGAAATCGCAACTATTGAAGAGATTATAGATGTGGCAGGAAAAAATTCAGTGAGGTTTGAAACTCTTCTAAAAAGGATAATGGAAAAAATATGAAAAATACAGCTGATATTCTTCTTAAAAATGCAGTAATAGTAACTGTTGATAATGAAAATACCATATATGAAAACGGTGATATTGCATTAAAAGACGGAAAAATTTTTGATATAGGCAAAGACCTTTCCATAGAAGCCAAAAAGTCTGAAAATCTTATGGGAGCTATTATAATCCCGGGGCTTATCAATACCCATACCCATGCAGCCATGACTCTTTTCAGAGGTCTTGCAGACGATCTGCCGCTAATGGAATGGCTTAACAATCATATTTTCCCTGCGGAATCATTTTTAAATCCCGAATATGTCCATATAGGTTCTCTGCTGGCCTGTCTTGAAATGCTGAAAAGTGGAACCACCTGTTTTTGTGATATGTATTTTTTTGAAGATGAAGTTGCAAAAGCTGCCCAGATTGCAGGTATAAAAGTTTTTGCAGGTGAAGCTGTAATGAATTTTAAAACACCGAGTTCAGAAAATGCTTATCAAGCTCTTGAAACAACAGCTTTCTTATGTGAAAAATATAAAAATGATCCCCTTGTAAATATATGTACAGCTCCACACTCAACATATTTGACTGATGAAAAATACCTTTTGGAGGCAAAAGAGCTTTCCATAAAAAATAATATTCCTTTTGTAATTCATACTTCAGAATCTGCCTCTGAAATACATCAGGTAAAAGAGAAAACCGGAAAAACACCCATAAGATTTTTAAACGATGCTGGTTTACTTGATGAAAAAACACTTTGTGTTCATTGCGTTTGTGTTGATGAGGAAGAAATAAAAATATTTAAGGATAAAAATGTAAAAATTTCCCATAATCCTGAAAGCAATATGAAACTTGCATCTGGAATTGCTCCTGTACCAGAATTCCTCAATGAAAAAATCTGTGTATCCATTGGAACAGACGGAGCTGCAAGTAATAATGATTTATGTATGTTAAGCGAAATGGATACTGTGGCAAAACTTCACAAGGTAAATAAACTTGACCCAACTGTTCTTTCAGCAAGGGAGGTTTTAAGAATGGCAACTATTGACGGAGCAAAAGCCCTTGGAATTGAAGATAAAACAGGCTCTCTTGAAAAAGGGAAAGATGCGGATTTAGTGATTTTAAACAGAAATTTCCCGGGACTTACTCCTTTATATAATCCTGAATCCCATATAGTTTATTCAGCTTCAAGAAGAGAGATAAAAGATGTTTATATAAAAGGTAAAAAAGAAGTTGGTGATTCAAAAATATTAAACACAGACACAAACAGCGTAATAAAAGAAATAAATCTCATTGCCGAAAAAATCTGGACATCAATAGAAGCAAAATAATCTGATATAATAAAAAGGTAAAATACAAATGTCTAAAAAAGCAGATATATTACTTAAAAATTTAAAGGTCATCAATGTGTTTACAGACTCCATTGAAACAAAAGATATTGCTGTAAAAAACGGATATATAATAGGTTTTGGGGCTTATGACGCAGTTGAAACTGTTGATTATAACAATATGTTTGCAGCTCCCGGGCTTGTTGATTCCCATGTTCATATTGAAAGCAGCATGGTTTCTGTCACTGAATTTGCAAAAGCTGTGTTAAAACATGGAACAACAACAATAATTGCAGATCCCCACGAAATTGTAAATGTTCTTGGGATAAAAGGGCTGGAATATATGATAGAATCATCATTTAATCAACCTGTTGATATTTTTTTCATGGTTCCTTCATGTGTTCCGGCAACAAATATGGAAACAGCAGGAGCTGTTTTAAATGCTGATGACATAAGACCTTTCTTTGAAAAAAAAGAAATAAAAGGACTTGGGGAAATGATGAATTATCCCGGAGTAATACATGAAATTCCCGAAGTAATGTCAAAAATCAAAGCCTGTCTTGATTATGGAAAGGTTGTTGACGGTCATGCTCCTTCAATTTCAGGAAAAGACCTTTATGCATATACAGGTGCGGGAATTTCCAGTGATCATGAATGTGTAAACCACAAGGAAGCTCTTGAAAAATTATCCCTTGGAATGAGAATCATGGTAAGGGAAGGAACCTGTGCAAGAAACCTTCATGATATTTTTCCGGCAATCAATCAACAAACTTCCCACAGAATGATGTGGTGTACAGATGACAGACATCCACACGACCTTGTAAATGGTCATATCAGTGAAATAATACGGGAAGCTGTTAATCTTGGGCTTGATATTACTACAGCAGTAAGAATGGGTTCCCTTTCTCCCTGTGAATATTTCAGGATAAGTAATAAAGGGGCTATTGCTCCGGGAATGAAAGCCGATATTCTGATTTTTAAAGACCCTGAAAATTTTGATCCTTTTGTGGTTTATAAATCAGGTAAAAAGGTTGTTGAAAATAAAAAATTCACATCCCAGGTTGTTTTTCCAAAATCACCTGAAACACCACATGTAATGAATATAACAAAAAATGACCTTGATTTTGAAATTCCTGCTGAAAAAGAAAATATCAACATTATAGGAGTTATCCCGGATCAGGTTGTAACTGATTTTCTAATAGAAAAAGCTTTGATTAAAGATAACAAGGCAGTTTCAGACGTATCAAGGGATATTTTAAAGCTTTGTGTTTTTGAAAGATACAGTGGAAAGGCAAAATCAGGCAAAGCCTTTGCAAAGGGGTTTGGATTTAAAAAGGGAGCAATAGCTTCCAGTGTGGCACATGATTCACATAATATTCTTGTATGCGGTACAAATGATGAGGACATGAAAATTGCTGCCTCTGAAGTAATTGATTTAAAAGGCGGATTTGCTGTTGCCTGTGAAGGTAAAATTCTTGCCTCAATAGCTCTGCCCATTGCAGGGCTTATGTCAGAAAAAAGTCTTGATGATGTTTTAAAAGAACTTGACCTTGTTCTTGACTCAGCCTCTTTTATTGGTTCAGCATTTAAAGATCCTTTTATAAGTCTTGGATTTCTCTCACTTCCTGTGATACCAAGCCTGAAACTAACAGATCATGGGCTTGTAGATGTTACTAATTTTAAAGAAATATCATCCTTTGCAGATTAATTTATGATGAATATTCAAGATATTAAAAGACCTTTAATAATTGCACACAGAGGGGTATCTTCTCTTTTCCCTGAAAATACAATGCCAGCATTTATCAGCGCATTAGAAATAGGCTGCAAAATGATTGAATTTGATGTTGGAATTTCAGGGGACAATAAATTTATTGTTATTCATGATGACACACTTGACAGAACCACCACTGGCAGCGGCAAGGTAAATGAAACATCCTATGATGAAATATATGAACTTGATGCGGGCTTAAAACTGAGTAATGGAAAAATTTCTGCAAAAATCCCACTGCTGTCAGATGTTCTTGATTTCGCATATAATAAAATATTTTTAAACATAGAGATAAAATCTGAAGTTTATCAGGGAAACAGAAAAAATAATTTTCCTGAACATGAAATAGCAGAACTTGTTGAAAAAAAAGGTATGACAAATCAGGTAATTTTTTCATCATTTAATTTCAGACTATTATCAAGGCTTAGAGATTTTTCAGAAAAACTACATATAGGCATTTTAACATCAACGGATGAAAAACCACCCATTGATTTTGCAAAAGAGATAAATGCTTTTTCATGGAATCCATCAAGTTTTAATCTAAATAGAAAACAAATACATAATTTCAAAACAAAAACCGGTAAATTTGTTTTTCCCTATACTGTAAACAAATCCAAAACAGCTACAAATTTAATCAAATCAGGTGCAGATGGTTTTTTTACAGATTATCCTCAAAAATTTCATGGAAAATTTTTAGACGACGAATAAATTATTTATTGAGTTTTTAAATTTATGATTTTATTTTTATTATCAATCAATCGGTCAAACTGACTTGCCCTTGGATTTATTCAGAAGGCAATGGCTTACTTGGGAAATTCTTTTCTAAAAGGTGGTCTTCAATGAACAGAGCAGAACGAATTTACAGGCTTAACAGACTGTTAAATGAATCAAGAAAGCCTGTATCACTAAATCTTATAAAAGAAGAACTGGATTGCTCCACATCTACAGCAAGAAGAACAATAGAGTATTATAAAATTTATATAGGAGCACCAGTAGAATATAATAATAAACAAAACGGATATTATTATGATGGTTCATGCGAAAAATTTGAACTTCCGGGTTTCTGGCTTACCTCCGATGAAATTTATGCTCTTTTTACCTGCCATGAAGTAATTGAAAAAAATAAGGAAACAGGTCTTTCTTCCCTGATTGAACCATTGAACAAAAAAATTGAAACTATACTTAAAAATCTTGGTCATTCCCCGGAAATACTTAAATCAAAAATCAAGGTAATGCCTTTATTTTCAAGGAAAATCCAAAAAAATAATTTTGCACAGATTTGTTCCGCACTGATTAAAAATCAAATTATTGAAATCCAATATTTCAAAAGAGACTCCTGTGAAAAATCTGAAAGAAAACTTCATCCACAGAGAATAGTTCATTATAAAAATAATTGGTATCTAATCGCCTTTTGTGAAAAAAAAAATGAGCTTAGAACTTTTTCTGTTGAAAATATAGAGGTTTTAAGCTCTGAAAAAGAATGCAGCCATTTACCTGAAAAAACTATTGATACTTTTATTGAAGACAGTTTTGGCATTTTTTCAGGAAAAGCAGAAAAAATTGCCAGATTAAGATTTTACAGCCCTGATTCACAATGGGTAAAAGATGAGTTCTGGCATAAAAAAGAAAACAAATATTTTGACGGCAATGATCTTATTCTGGAAGTTCCATACGGCAATCCCACTGAATTAATAATGGAAATTTTAAGGCATGGAGACTCTGTTATTGTTGAATCTCCAGAAGAATTAAAAAATGCTGTCATAAAAAAATTATCAAAAACAATAAAAAATTATGGGGGGTAGTCACTCTCTGACACACCACCTGTGTTATATTATAAAAAAATAAATTTGGGGAGCAGATTATGAGATTAAAAATAAGTCTTGACAGTGAAAGAAAAATAAGGGTTCCAATGGATTATACACAATATATTCAGGCAGTAATATATAATTTTTTAGATAGAATTGCCTCCAGGTGGCTTCATGAAACAGGTTACATGTATGAGAAAAGAACCTTTAAACTTTTTGCTTTTTCATACTTCCTTGAGACACCGGAGCTGGATAAAATCAAAAAAGAATTTATTTTCCAAAACCATGTAAGCTTTATTATAAGCTCTCCTCTTGACTGGCTCATAAAACAATTTGTGCAAAATATAGTTCGTTCAGAAAAAATCAGAATAGGCAAAAATAATACTTTTATCTCAGGTATAGAAATTCTCCCATCTGAAAAAATAAATACAAACAATCTCAGAATAAACGCAATGACGCCAATTGAAGTCCATTCAACATTTAAAACTCAAAGCGGGACAAAAAAGACATATTATTATTCACCAACCGAAAAAGAATTTGGCAAACTCATTAATGAGAATCAGAAAAAAAAATGGGCTTCTTTTTTCAATGAAAACTGCCCTTACAATCTGGAAGTTAAACCTGTAAGGGCAAAATTTTGTAAAAAAAGGATACGAAAATTTAAAAATACCGTAATACAAGGCTTTTCAGGACATTATTTCATAAAAGGAGAACCCGAGTTTCTTGAGTTTGCAATGGCTACAGGTATTGGAAGCCGTAATAGTGCGGGGTTTGGGATGGTGGAGGTTGTTTGATATGCTCAGCTATGATGAATTTTTTAAACAGTTGACAGCAGAAGGGCTCGAAAAATTTGAACCTTATGCATTTCAAACAAATTGTTATGAAAATTTTTTTCTGCACAATTCTTATATATTGAATGCTCCTACAGGCAGTGGAAAAACATGGGCAGCAATAACCCCTTTTATTTATTCTTGGTATCAATGGAAAAATAGTTTTCAATCAGTTGCAGATTATCCAAGAAAAATAATATATTCTCTTCCTTTAAGAACCTTAGCGAACTCCTTATATCAGGAAGTAAAGAAAAAAATTAACATTAATTTCCCTGAATTAAGTATCAAAGTTACACTACAAACAGGTGAAAGCCGTTATGACCCTTTCTTTGAAGGAGATATTATCTTTACAACCATTGATCAAACAATCAGCAGCTTATTAAGTATTCCACTTTCTTTATCTGGAAATTTAGCAAATATTAATGCTGGTGCGGTAATTTCATCTTATTTAATTTTTGATGAATTTCACCTTTTAGAACCCAAAAAATCGTTGGGAACCATACTGATCCTACTGGATAAGTTAAAAAATGTAACTCTTTTTTGTTTAATGACAGCAACTTTATCGGGTTCATTTTTAAAAAAAACAGCTGAATGGTTAAATGCAAAAGTTATAAATATAAAAAAAGAAGATTATAAAAATTTAAGTTTTGCAAAGTCAGGTTCAAGTAGGAAAATTAAAGTACAATCAAACTATTTGGACTCAGATGAGGTTTTAAATAATCACAAAAACAAAACTATAGTTATTCTTAATACAGTCGATAAGTGTGTAACGCTATTTAAAGAACTAATAGAGAGATGTAAAAAAAATAAAATTGAATTAATATGTCTGCATTCGAGATTTTTTGATAAAGATAGAAGAGAAAAGGAAAAAAAGGTATTAAAATATTTTGATAAATTTTCCATAGATGAGAATGTAATATTAATTACTACTCAAATTATAGAAGTTGGGATGGATATTTCTTGTGATGTTATGCTCACAGAAATATCTCCAATTAATTCTTTTTTACAACGAGTAGGCAGATGTGCAAGGTGGAAAGGAGATGGTCAAATTTATCTCTTTGATTGTGAAAAAACATATTTGCCATACTTAAAAAAGTTAAGTAATAAAACTTTCTCTGAATTAAAAAAAATTAATGGGCTTTCTATAGACTATTATATATCTCAGGAATTGATAGAGTCGATTTTATCTAAATTTGAAAACAATATTTTTAGTGAAATACAAGAGAATTCAAAAGTAATTTGGGAAACTATAAATAATGCATGGCGAACTGGTGATAAGGGCTTTGCAAGGAGCTTGATAAGGGATATTTCTTCAATTAGTGTTGTTTTGCTTCCAAAAACTAAGAAGACTGATTCTTTGTATAAATATGATTCAATCTCTATTAATCCTAATTATCTTGAAAAAAAAGTTCTTGATTTTTATAATTTACAAGATCCCTTTGAGTATGAGCCAGTCCTTCTAGGGTTGAAAGATAATTTTATTTCTGATGACTTTTCTGATGATTTTACAGATAAAGAATTAGAAGCTATAGATATTTCAGAATTAAAATATCAATCCATTGTGGCTTTAAATTCTGATTGCGTTGGATATTCCAAAGAGCTTGGACTTGATTTCACTTTTCAATCAGGTATTAATTCACAAAAGAAAGATGTACAACAAAATGAAAACTTTATTATAAATTATGATACTTATGATGAACATATAAATTGGATGATGCAATGTTTTAATGAAAACTATAGTTATCAATATTCATTGAAACAAATTCAAAAAAATAAATATTCAAAATTTGATTTGCTCAGGCTTATTAAATTTATGATAGTTTCCCATGATTATGGAAAGTTAAATAAACTATGGCAAAAGATTGCGGTTAAGTATCAAGAAAATTTAACTGGCACAAAAATAAAGACTAATCTCGCTCATACTGATTTTGATCCCGGAAAAGAGAGTCATTTAAATTGTTTAAGCCAGACTTATAAAGAATTAGGTGTTAAAAGAAAGCCAAACCATTCTGGTGTGGGAAGTTTTGTTGCTTTAGATTTGTTGCCAATTCTTTTAAAAGATTCTTCCAAGCAATGTTATTCAATAAGCAAAGTCGTTGCAACAGCTATTTTAAGGCACCATTCTTCATTTTCAAAAAATATACCCGCATTTGAAATCTCTGAAAAATCTTTTAAAAGTTATATTAATAAGTTAAAAGAAATATTTACTGATTCAGAAATACCAGAAAAAATTTTACATAATTTATATAATTTCAGGGGAGATGATTCCCAGAGAATAGTCATCTCTTTTAGCGAAAACAAGTTATACGAATCCATAATGCAACTTGGCAAACAAACTCAGGAAAGTTTTTAAGGCGGGATTAGCTGGTTTGATACGGGAAGATATGGGAACAGTGGGGGATTCGGGGAATTAAGAAGTGTTAGTTGATAAAAAAATGTGAAATAAGGAAAGTGGTAAAAAAAGAAGAATTTGCCACTTTTTTTTGCAAACAAAATAAGATTTTTGTATAGTTAAAAAATAAAACAACTATCCGATAAGATAGAAGATAATACAATAACTTTCCTAAAAAACATGAAAGTCTATGAAACTTATTAAATTTGAGCTTTTTATTCTTATGAACTAGCCATATCTCTGTTAATTAACTTTTCTAAAATTCTACCAGCAGGTTCAGGCTGTTTTTTAATACACTCTATTTGCTCTTTTCTTAAGTCGGTTGTTCTTTTTTTAAAAAACGAGAAAAATTTTAACTCTTATTAAAAAAAACTCATCTGAATTAGATTGTTTTCAAGTGAGTTTCTTCTTGTGTAAGTATTATTTCTTTTAAGAAAGGCGACGAGCTCAGAGTATCGAACTCGTCTATGTGAACGGAGCAAAAAGGAATCAAGGCTATTTGGATTAACTGGCTCCCCAGATACAGGGTCAAGTTCATACCTTTCTGTCAACCGCCAGAAAGTTCTTGGGGAGATTCCAAGCAACTTGCACACCTCGCCTGGACGATATGACCCCCTCACGGGGAGTCCAGTTTGTTCGAGCATTTCATTTAGCTCTGTGTTTGTAGAAAAATTCACTTATGCTCCTACAATGAGGAAAAATTTAGGTTTATATGTTGCCAGGCGTCTTCCTGCCCGGTTCTCTCGTATAGCCGGAAATGAGATTTCCGCCCAGCCACGGTAAGGCTGTCGGCGATCGCTTTCATGGCCTTTTGCCAAAGCTCGTCCTTTATATCCAGCTTCCGCAGGCCAAGAATCCTCTTGGTATCAATCTTGCCTTCCTGGTTGATTGCAAAGGCATCAGTTATAAGAGTCTTGATTTCAGTGGTGGAATTTTTCACCCACTTATTAAGGCATTCATCAATCAATGCCTTTGCCACTTGGAGCCGCTCATCAAACACCAGATTTTCCTGAATCTGGACTTGAGCCTTGAGCCTTCCGTCATAGGAAAGCAGGGTCAAATTCCCCATTTTGCCTCCAATATGGGCATCATATTCTTTGGAGGAAAGCTCCACAAAAGCATTAACTTCGCTCAAAGCGTTCTGCTTGAATTTTATCATTCCTTCCTGTATATCCTTAGCCCTTGCCACAAGGTCCAGAACTAGGGCATTCCGGATTTTGTCAATCTCCATTACTTTATCTTTATGCACAAGTCTTCCTTGTGCATCTTTCATATATTCATTAATTTTTATTGTTTCCATTGTGTCTCCTTTTTTTATGATAAATCATCATGAGCATAATTTTTCTTACTTCCTCGCTTTCCAGCCACTGTACTTTCTCTATCCCAAACCGCTTTTTTGCGATTTCATCGACATATCCCCAGGACAAATTCATATCCAGAAGGATTGCCTCTATCTTCCACATCATTGCGGACTTACTGCGGGGCAAGTTTTTAACCTTACGCCTGTTCCCTGCCTTTTTTCTTAATGATGTTGTCTTGAATCCCATAGCCTCAAATCTATCCATGACATGGGAAAACCCTTTTCCATCCAGGTTTTTGGATGACGTCACTCCAGCACTTGATAATAAAGCACGGTATTCATCCTCTTTCATTCCTGTTTGTTTTTTAGCGATATGAATTACCGCCAACTGTTTTTTATTTATTATCATTGAATAACTCTTTTTCTTTTCCCTAGACAGGGGAGTTTTGACGTAGGAATCGTATTTGGTTCTGTACAGCTTACACATGGAGTACCGATCCTGCATGCTGTAAATATTCTCTCGCATGACGGGCAATACAACTCTATTGTAAACCGAAGCTTATTTTTCCTTGGCCAGGGACGAATCCACCCTGTATATTTTTTCATAAAATTGCCTCCTCTCTTGACAATGGCAGTCCGTTTTGGCTACCATTCCATCTGTTGTATGGTTGTTGTATTGTCGGGTCTTTCGGGGGTGCTGCCCTGAAAGACCTGATGTTTTATTGGGCTTCCATCATGGCATCCATTTCCTGGATGGTTTTTTCTGCCTAGTCCAGAATTTTCTGGAGCCTTTTCTTTTGTCTTCTCCAGGCTTTAAGCCTTTCGACTCGTTGGTAATCAATAGGTTCTGTAACCATATCATCAATGAGTCTATACAGCCCGGCTTTATTCTTCCTTACAATCTCTTTCTTTAAGAGAGTGCCCAGCCATTCCTTTGCATAGGCTTGGGACGCTCCGGCAAGTTCCTGCAAATCCTCAACCGTAACCTTTTTTCTTGACCGCAAAATCCGCCACATTTTTGTCCTGGTGAAGGTTCTTTTTATGGGGTGATAGCAGTACACTCCCCTGCCGACCATTTTAATCTCTTTTTTTGCCTTGCGAAGACCTCCCAAGGCATTGTCAATTTGAACGATGTCCTGTTTGCTTTCAGGACACAGGTATTTTATTATATCAGTTCTTTTTATATATTTTTGCCTTTGACCTAGTGCGGTTAACGCTGTCCGAACCCGCCTTGTTGGATTTTTCATAGTCCTCTCCTTTTCAATTTCCTGTGAGAGCAGATTTCAGGATCAGCCGTGTTGCCTTTTCGCTGATTTCTCTTGTTTCGTTTGCATTTGCATATTGCACCATATTCAAAATGGCCCGTTTTACCGGCCGCCAGTCTCCATCACTTGCCTTGAGCAGTATGGAGGCAACATCAATGGACAACTTCAAACCCGTTGATTCCTTGGCATAAAGAATGATGTCCGGGATGTCGATGGGTTGAAATTCCAACTGCCGGAATGTCCTTGACCAAGTTTTGCGAACCTGTTTCATGAATGGAACCAGCTCTTCTTCGCCAACCACCACAATGGTCATGCCTGCCACTTCGGTCATGTCCCGCAGGATTTCGCTGAACTTCATAGGCAACTTTTCCGGTTCGTCAATGAAAACTGGCTTGGGATCTTCGATCATTTTATCTATGACGGCCTGAAAAAGAGGCCCCTTACGTGCAGGCGGCTCGATGATCCCGGCGGCCTTGCAAAACCCCCGCAAAAATTCCAGTTCGCTATGGCACCAAATTTGTAAAACCCGCAGGTACACGCAGTCATTATGGGCTCCATACCATTGGCAAGTGCGGGTTTTCCCTCGTCCAGCCTGGCCATACACCATACCGAAACACCCTTCGTCTTCGTTCAGGGCAAGGGCATCCATCATCACTTCAAAATTTCTGACATTCTTGGTTTTCACAAAAACCGGGTTGTAATAGACTTGTTCTTCTTTCATGTTTCCTCCTGTTATAATTAATAGTTCTGGGCCAGGTCTGATCCGTAAATCATGGCCATTTTGGCCCGGTATTCTTCAAAATATTCCTGGTATCTCTGGTAGGTTCGGGACTGCTCGAAATATGTCAGCCAAGCTTGCTGATCCTTGGGGATCAGATAGCCCCGGATTTCAAGTTCAATCAGCTTTTCTGCCCGGTCAAATTCGCTCATTTCCGAAAGGCGGCTGAATACCTGATCCTCCTGCCTAGCAGCTTCGGGCATGTAGTCTCCAACTTCTTCCTGCTTTTCAAATACAGCCCCCTCTGCTTCCCTCCGTGCGATTTCCGCTTCGATCTTATTTTTTTCCGCCTGGGATAATTTCGGAGACTCTTTCGATTTGCCAGTCTGCCCGGTCAACAGCTTTTTCCCACTTCCATCCCCTTCATCCAGATTGAATCCAGCCAAAGCTATACGCTGTCTGGCCTCCGGCAGTACTTGGGTTTCCACGATTTCCCTGGCACTGGCAATGGTCATCTCCCGCCCGGCCATTTTCATGCGGACTTGGCGTTTATATTCCGCCTTGTCAGCTTCTGTGCCCATGAGAGTTACCACGGGATGTACTTTTTCCTGCTTGAACGCCTCGCAGATAAACTCTCCGGTTTCCTTCTCATAGACCAATACAGAATCCCTGTATAAGTAATCATATAGGCAAATTACATATAAACGATTCCCATAAAGTTCAGGGCTGTAATAGTTCTCATTGAAAAGAGTTACCCCGTTGGAATGGGTCAGCCGCTCTTTGGACTTCATCATCAATGTCCGCAATGACACAGGATCAACTCCGGGGCCGGGAGTTAAAAGTTAGTTGGGTGTATATCCGGCCAGTTGTGCTTTCCGGCCTTTTGGGGTGTTAACATATTTATCAAACCAGATAGCAATAGCCTTGTGAGCAGCTTCCAGGGAAATGGAAACCCCGTTGGTAAGTTTATTATGAAGCTGTCTCCGGAGTTTTTCTCCCCGGTTCATATGGGCAGGCTGATTCTCAATACTGGTTCCTGTATATGATGGAGACCACCTTTCCAGTTCCGCGAAAATACTAAAAAATCTCTCAATGGTTTTGCTTTGCCCGTGATATGCCCAGGCAATAATCACATAGGGAATCCCTAACCGCTCATACACACCCTTAATTTCATGTTCGTTATCTTTGGTAATAAAATGTTTTCCCTTGAATGCTCTGCCGTTGTCGATATACACAGCCTTGGGGATTTTCCCCAGCCGCAGGATCGCCCTGCGTAATGCTATGGATATGCTTTCTGTGTTTTCCGTTGCAGCGATTTCCCAGCCAAGAGGATACATACTCTTAAAATCTATAAACAAAACCAGCATCATGCGTTTGGGTTTGCCCGTCTCTGGATTGACAATATCGAAATTCAGCATATGCCCATCTGCCACCAGTACATCCCCACACTCCATCTTGCTGTAATCACGGGTCAGGTTGTATAAAACCTTATCATTAAGTCCCTTATCTCCTTCCCTCCACCATATCCATTGGTCATAATTGTGAGGGATCCAATCTTGTTCGAGCCAACGGCGGTATGTGCTTTCCGATAGAACATTCATGCCTCGCTGTTCCATGATTTCCCTTGCCTGGCGTACAATCTCTGCAATGGGTTTGCCCGGCACATTGAGCGGAGACTGAACAATAGACAGGATAACTTGTGCCTGTTCCTGGGTAACCGACCTCTTTCCCTTACCCGAATATCCACGGGTATCTGCCAGGCACATGGGTTCCCATTGATGTTTGTTCAGTTTGCTGATCCATCCTGCGATGGTTTTTCCATTCATGTCTATCCTGCCCACACGGGCAAAAATGGCCGGGAAAGAACCGTGTTCCCCTAAGTTGTAACTTTCCAGAAACAACCGCCTTGCCTTGGATTTTGCTCCGTAACCAGCACCATCCAATCTGGCAGCATACGCCTTGGCAAGCTCGGCCTTGGCAAATGCCTTGGCCTCCACTTCGGAATTAAAAAGTTGCTGTTTTCTGGCTTCCAAAGCTGGAAGCTGTTCGCTTTTGACTGCAACAGGCTGGCTTGGATAATTTTCCGGTTCCGGCGGTGTAACCGCTGAGATCGCAAGCCGGATATCCTTGGGCAGCAGCCTGATCATATATAACCGGGTACGCTTTCCCTGCCGCACAGCGGATGAGTTACGGTAATGCCATTGTTCCTTTCCTGCCCGGCGGCGGACGGTGCCAAGGGATACAGGTTCGATGGCGGTCAGGGCCTGATGAATTTGTTGGATGGTTGCTTCCGGGGACATAGACTCTACCCTCTTTTTTTATTTCAGAAAATCCTTGATTGCTTCCAGATATTCGATGGCAAGTTTTCGGTTAAATCCTTTCCAATTCGCTCGGCGGTACATATCCAAAATATCAATGAGCTTGTTGTACTGCTCGGTAAATTCTTCCGGCACTTCCACCACTTTTGGTTCATGTCCTTTGGCAGGTTCTTCCGATTCCACTGCCAGAGTATCTCCGCTCACGCTGGCAAGACTCTCCTTGATTTCCTGCCGTTCCTGGGCTTTGAGTTCCTCCAGCATTTCGTCAACTACTCTGGATACGGCAAGGGCGGTTACCTTACCCTCGGTCTGTTCCAGGGTCTTCTGCCAGGCTTTGGCTTGATGCTCCGGGGTGGGTAAAAGGGTTAAGGGACGGGCTTGTGCTTCGTTTTTTGGGATAGGTATGGGAACATCTTTTCCTAACGAAATGTCCCCAATTGGGGACATTTTTATACCCCTCTCTTTCTCAAAAGAGGCACAATTGTGCCCCTTTTCTATTTCAGATGTCGAACAATTGTGCCCCTTTTCTATTTCAGATGTCGAACAATTGTGCGACTTTTCTGTTTCTGAATGTCCACAATTGTGGACATTCAGTTGTAAATTTTCCACAACAGTTGCGGCATTGATTTGATACTCTCCATAGGATTTGCTTAAATCCCATTCTCCCCGAAGATACTCTTTCCATGTGCTGTATTTGGCTCGGTACAACCTATTATTTCGAATTTCCCGTAAAGCTATCCCTACCCGGATAAATCCTTTCAGGTCTTTCTGGATGACGGCTTCCAGTTCTGCAAGTCGTTTTTCTTCTGCCTTGCTAAGAGGTTCAAGTTCCATCTCTTCCGTTGTCTGCGGTGTGTTTTCTGTCATTTTTTCTTCCCTTTTTTTTTGCTATTAACATCTTCATGCTGCTGGTCTGTTAAATAAGCCCCGCCCCAACGGTCTGCCCTTTTTGGTTGGATTTTTTATTGCAAAGACTTTTTCAACGGGCTTTCCTACTGCCTTTGCGATATGGCATTGCACCCGATAGCTCGTTGTTTTCCCGGAAATAACTCCGTGAATTACTGATTTTGCCACTCCCAGATCTCTTGCCAGGCCGGCTTGCTGAATATTTTTTGCTGCCAGCACACTTTTGATCTGTTCTGCGGACATTGGATTTTTTTTCATTGCTCATTCCCCTCTCTTGTTTTATAAATTAGTTGTTTTCGTTAGCCTGTTGCAAAAAACGGATTAAAAAGGCGTTCCATTAAAAACAAAATACATTGCTGCTGTACTAATTGTCAAGGAGAAAATACAGCTACCATGTCAAAAATTAATTTAAATTTAGATTTTGATGCTATCCGGGAAAGAATAGATAAAGAAAAGGAAGGGTTAAAACCAAGTTTTTGGGCGGATAAAGTGGGTGTATCCCGTAATGTTATTACAAATATTCATGGGAGTATTAAGCAAAAGCCTTCTCTTGAATACATTGTGGCTGTATCGGTAGCCACAAGTAAGTCCATCGAATATTATTTGTGGGGAGAAAAAACCTCTATCCCAAAAACAAAACGAGAACTATCTCCCTTCCTCGACCAACCCCGTGCAGACCGCATTATCCAGAACCTGGCAATTCTGGAACGCACAGACCCGGCAAGGTATAACAAGGTGGAGGGGTACATAGATGCCCAAATGGATAACCCGCCTCAAAAAAACGCCGCCGCCGAAACAAGAAATGTTATAAAAAAGACGGGAACATAATCACGATTTTCAGGCTGATACTTTTTTTATTAACCCGTTTCCCATGATGACAGTATGGCAAGGGAGAGCATATAATAAAAAGGAGCAAAGATTATACCCATGCGGATAACAGCAGGAACAGTAATTGTTTTATGTGTCATTGTGCTGGCTTTATTTCCTGGGCTGGTTGATCAACTGGGTGTCCCCAGAACTTTTGCGTGGCTCATCGCCCTGGCAGCAATCGGAGTTTATTGGAAAAAACGACAAGCCCCTCCCAAACAGGAGAACACCCCAAATAAGGGAACCATTGAAATAGCTCCTGATATAAATTTAACCTGGGAAGTTTCCTGTCGAGAGAAAACCCCTTCTGAAGAAAAATCAAGTGAGCTGCTCAGGGAGGCTACCCGAAGAAAGGAGAACAAAGATCTTGATGGGGCCATAGAGTGCCTGCGAGAGGCCTACGCACTTATGGAACAGTCAGATCTATCCCATACAATAGAAACATACCTTCGTCTTCCCCTCTATCTACAGCAGGCTGGGCATTACAAAGAATCCATTCTCGAATTTGAAAAACTCCTCACAAACGCACCGAATGCAATCGCCAGGGAATTTGGGCATCTCACCAAACAAGAGCAAGGATACTTCTCTGCAATGAGACTTGCAACCATCTACGACAAGATGCGTCTTGCCTCCCAGCGGGAAAAATATTTCAGCCATGCCGTGTGTTATCAAGTCCTATCCAAAGCGATCCGGGCAACGTCCTGGCAATTAAAAGATGAAAAAGAACACGTTAGCAGGTTCCAGGAGCCTGAAATTTGGTTTAATGGGTTAGAAGCCTTGCTAAAAAAGGGAAAAAAAGAAGCCTTTGCCCAAGACATTGTGGATAAAGCTCTGGAGTTTTCCCGTTCATGCACACAAGAAGCCTTTCAAAAATTGGCCGCAGATATTGCAGAACTACTTGAAATCCCTCTTGAAGAACTTTGTATCATTAAAAATACGGATGTTCCGGCTCAAATTTATGAAGAACCATACGACAATGATGATCATCTTCAATGGCTTGAAGATTCTGTCCGCCATCACATATTCCAGGCACGAGATGCATGGAATGATGGTAATTACGATTTCGCCAGGCAAGAGTATCAGAAAACGGCTTATGCAATGACGCAAATGGATGGGCAGGAATGGGCAAAAGAAAAGTTGAAGGAAGAGCAGGCAAGGTTTGCCAGGAACGACCCATTGTACCAAGAGATTATGCCCATAATTCAAAAGAAGGTGGGAGAAAATCCCGGTGTGCTGCAAACAAGCATTTATGGCACGATCCCTTTCCAAAAGGATGATATTATCTATGCACTTTATTTTGGCGCTCTATTGAATGATATTCGTCGTGAAAAAAAAGGCCGGACATACACACTTTTTTTGCCGGATGACGACCTTATAAAATTGCCGGAATAATATCACGCACAATTTGTGAAACCTTCTAACACTAATTTATTAGCGTTAGAATATGCAATAGAGCCGATATAAGAGTCAGGATCAAACCTGAGTTAGGCTCTATGAAAATTATGAAAATTTTCATGGTTTCTCTCCTTCTTCTATATTGGGATTTGTTTCCCATATATATACTATTTTACAATAAAAAATTTAAAATCAGGCTTTTTTTTAAAAAAAATGCCGGGTTGGTTCTCCATAATAATTAACCTGGCTTTTTTATAGCCCTCCCCCAAAAAAACCGCGTCCGGCGACAAACTGTGCCAAACCATGCAGAACATAACTGCAACCTTACAAAATTTCCTGTAATTTATCGTTAAAACAACGAAAAAGGCAGGAGGCTACATGCAAAGAGTTATTAATTCCATCATTATTCACTGCTCCGATTCCGACTGGGGCAGTCGTGATGTCATAGACAAATGGCACCGGGAACGAGGCTGGAGTGAAATCGGATATCATTATGTTATCACCAACGGTTTTTTAAAAACCGGCTCAATCTACAATGAGGCAGACGACGGCATCATTCAGCCCGGCCGCAGCCTTGATAAGGCTGGAGCACATTGCAAGGGGCACAATGCAGATTCTATCGGCATTTGCCTCATAGGCAAGCATCGTTTTACTGCCAAACAGCTCTTCAAATCCCTACCTTATCTCCTTTGCTTTCTTATGTTTGAATACAAAGTACCACCCAGTGCTGTGTACGGGCATTGCCAGTTTAACAAGAAGAAGACCTGCCCCAACATCAAGGCTGATCTGCTGCGGAGGATTGCCGACTTTTCATTCTTTACAGAATCAGGGGTAAAAGATGTTTAACAGGCACTGCAAAAACAAAAAACAAAATGAAAAAAGGCTTGAGGAATATTACAAATACCGCCCCGGGATAGAGACAGCAGACCTGATTGAATTTAAAAGCAATACTCTTATCGGCGGGGCGATCCGCCTTGTTACCGGCAAGCCTGTAAACCATACAGCCGTTGCGATTCGACTTAAACGGTATACCGAGGAAAGGGTTTTTTTACTTGAGGCACTAGAGATGGGGATAACCCTTAACCTTCTTTCAAGGCGGCTAAGTAATTTTAACGGAGAGGCTTATTTGCTACGGCTGAAGACCGAATATGCTATCGACCGAAACCCGATTGGCAAGGCCGCTCTGAATTTTGTAGGGACAGGCTATGATTATCTAAGCATTTTAAAGCAGATAACCGGCAGGGTGTCAGCCGATGCCCGCCGCCTTTTCTGTTCGGAATTTGCATATCTAAGCCTTCTTGATGCAAAACTTCCTGTTCACAGGGATAAAGCCCCTGTTCCCGGTGAAATGTATGATCTCGGAGTGTTTGAAAAGCCGACATTAATTTTCAGCAGCAATCAAGGGTAAATATGGATTACAAGGGATTGGCATTCTGGTTTTCCGTGTCCCAGTGGGTGTTTAACCTGATCTTTGCGTTATGCCTGTGGTTCAGCAGGCGACAGGCAGCGACAAGCACTAAATTGGATAGTGTAAAAAATGGGCTACAACAGCGGATAGGCGAGGCAGAAAAAAAAATGATACAAATCCAGTCAGAGCTTGAACACCTGCCTGTCCGGCAGGACATGGAGCAGTTGAGCAGGGATATCATAAATCTAACAAAAGAAATGGCAGAAACAAAGGGCAAGCTTGATATAATAGGACATACAGCATTGCGGATGAATGAGTTTTTGACCCAGGAAGGTCTTAGGCAGGAAACAAGCCGGGAGGTGAGGTGAAATGGGAAATTTTTTTAAATTTGTTACTGCGGACAGGAGATTGATGATTCTGAAAATACTTGAGCAGGATGCAGGTTACTCAATGAATGCCTATGTAATCCAGAGCTGTCTTTCCGCCGTGGCACATGAAGTAAGTATGGATCGGCTCAAAACAGATCTGGCATGGCTGGAAGAACAAGGGCTTGTGGTTCTGAAAACTGTCTCTGGGTTGCATGTTGCACAGCTTACAATCCGGGGAACCGATGCCGCAAACGGCAGAATTGTTGTGCCTGGAATAAAACGGCCATTACCGGGGGATTGATATGGCACACAGACAATCATCCATAGACAGACTGCCGGAAGATATCCGTACCAAATTGCAGGAACTGCTGCGTGATCCCAGGGTTACCCAGCTTGAGGCCGTGAGACAAATTAATGAAATTCTGGAGCAGGACGGTCTTGCAAAGCTCTCCAAATCAGCCGTCAACCGCTACTCCCTGCGGATGGACAAGGTTGGGGAAAAACTCCGCCAAAGTCGGGAAGTGGCAAAAATGTGGATTGGTAAACTTGGTGCAGAACCTCAGGGGGAAGTGGGGAAACTGCTCAATGAAATGGTCAGAACCCTTGCCTTTGAAACCACCATGCAAATGACCGAGGGAGGCGAGCCGGTGGAGCCAAAAATGCTCAAGGATATGTCCATTGCCATTGAGCGGCTGGAAAAGGCTGCCAGCGAAAACGTGAAGCGGGAAGAGGAAATCCGTAAGCAGGCACAAAAAGAGGCCATGGAGGCCATTGAGGAAACCGGCAAGGACAAGGTGCTTACCGCAGAAAGAATCCAGGAAATCAAGGAAATGTTTGGGCTGTAAAATAATGGATAATTGATAATGGATAATTTGGGGAATAAATAAAATCGTGAATCAAGGCAACGCCAAAAACATACCGGCCAACCCGGACAAGAAATTCCTGCCGTATCAGGACGATTGGATTAACGATAAATCCCGTCTCAAGATTATGGAAAAGTCACGGCAGATCGGCATCTCCTGGGCGACTGCTTTTGCGACTGTTGAACGTACTGCAGTTGCCGGCAACAAGCATGACCAATGGGTGTCCAGCCGGGATGATATCCAGGCAAGGCTGTTTCTGGAGGACTGCAAGAATTTTGCAGGTCTGTTGGATGCAGGGGCAAGGGATCTGGGGTTGACAGTGCTGGACGATGAAAAGAAGACTTCCGCTTATGTGCTGCACTTTTCCAACGGCAAACGCATCCACTCTATGTCCAGTAACCCGGATGCCCAGGCAGGCAAAAGAGGTTGCAGAGTCTTGGACGAGTTCGCCCTGCACCCGGATCCCAGAAAACTTTATTCAATCGCCTACCCCGGAATCACATGGGGCGGCCAGCTTGAAATTGTAAGCACACACAGAGGCAGTGCAAATTTTTTTAACGAACTTGTTGAAGATGTAAAACACAGAGGCAATCCAAAAGGTTTTTCCCTGCACACAGTAACCTTGCAGGACGCTCTTGATCAGGGCTTTCTGTATAAGCTCCAGCAAAATTTACCACCGGATGACGAACGCATGGCTATGGACGAGGCGGTCTATTTTGATTTTATCCGGCAAGGGTGTGCCTCTGAAGAACAATTTCTTCAGGAATATATGTGCTGTCCGGCAGATGATGAAGGTGCGTTTTTAAGCTATGACATGATTGCTTCCTGCGAGTACAGGCCTGACGAAGACTGGCAATTAACAGGTCGGGAAAAGGAGCTTTATGCAGGAGTTGACGTGGGAAGAACATCTGACTTGACCGTGATTTGGCTCCTTGAGCGGTTTGCAGGCCAGATGTTTACCAGAAAAATTATTGAATTGCGAAACACGGCCTTTTCCGCTCAGGAAGCAGAACTTTATACTGTATTGCAAATCCCCGGATTAAGGCGGGCATGTATGGATTCAACAGGTCTTGGAATGCAGCTTGCAGAGCGGGCACAGGAAAAATTCGGGACGTACAGGGTCGAGGCGGTCAGATTTTCCGGTCAGGTAAAGGAAGAACTGGCATATCCGGTACGTTCAATATTTGAGGATAAAGCGGTCAAAATTCCACGAGACGACAAGATAAGGGCAGACCTGAGGGGAATACGCAAGGTAACAACAAAAGCCGGAAATATTCGCTTTGAGGCGGATAGAGGGCGGGACGGCCATTCAGACCGTTTCTGGGCACTTGCTCTTGCCATACATGCGGCATCTGCCCCTGCCGGAGAAATTACCTACAAGTCAACCATCAGGCGCAGATTTGCAAACAAAGGATGCTGGTAATGACTATTATCTATGATCAGTTTGGAAGACCATACAAACAGAAAAAAAAGCCCTTTGGTGAAATCCTTGGGGCCGCAGCCCTGACAGATGCGTATCGGGATTATGTGGCAGATGGGCTTACTCCCCAGCGGCTGGCTGGATTGCTTAAACAAGCTGATACAGGGGAGCTTGCCCGGCAGGCAGAGCTATTTGACCAGATAGAAGAAAGGGACGGTCACATTATAGGCGAAATCAGCAAGCGAAGAAACGTTATTCTGGACGCTGATTTTACCCTGGAACCGGCATCCGAGGACAAGAGGGACGTGGCAGTATATGAAGCCTGCAAGAAAATGATGGACAGCATTACAGACTGGCCGGATACCATTATCAGCCTCCAGGACGCTGTAGGAAAAGGTTTTTCCAGCCTGGAAATGCATTGGGATGTATCTGAAGGACAGGCACAGGTAGGTAAGTTTACATTCATTGAGCAGAAACGTTTCCGCTTTTGTGATGAGACAGGTTTATTTTCAAGAATTCCCCGTTTGATCACAGATAATGCTCCCCTTGGTATAGACATACCGCCATTCCGGACTATCCTCCACCGCTACGGCGGCAAGTCCGGACACGCGGCCCGTTCCGGGATTTATCGCATCTGTGCCTGGTGGTATTTGTTCAAAAACTATTCTATCAAGGACTGGGTGGTGTTCTGCGAGGTGTTTGGTATGCCTCTGAGACTGGGCAAATACCAGCCAGGAGCAAGCGAAGAAGACAAAAAAGCCCTGGAAACCGCTGTAGCGCTTATGGGGCATGATGCAGCAGGCATTATTTCCACAGCCACAGAGATTGAGTTTCCCACAGGCAATAAAACAAACGCCTCCGTGGATTTGTATGAACGCCTGGCAGGGTTTGCAAATAAGGAAATGTCCAAGGCCATCCTGGGCGGAACACTTACAGCAGATGTGGATGGCAAGGGCTCCTATGCAGCTGCAAACACTCATAACGATGTCCGCCATGATCTGATAAATGCCGATGCCCGCTCAATTGCAGCAACTGTCCGCGACCAGTTTATCCGGCCCTGGGTGGGATACAATTACGGCTGGGATACCCCGGTGCCAAAATACACGGGCCGCTTCCAGTCAGAGAATTTACAGACCCACGCCGAACTCCTGGACAAGTTCGCAGACAGGCTGGATATCCCGGTTTCCCATGTGCGGAATAAATTCGGGATTCCGGCACCTGAAAAAGAAGAAGAAACCCTGCGGCCCAAAATGGCCGTAAAAAAGGCTTTTCCATTAAATGCGTCCAGACACATTGCAACTCAAACCGGGTTTTATGAGAAAAACCAGGATTTTCCCGTCATGATTACAAATGACCTTGCACATCAGGCTGACCCGGAGCTTGAAAGCATGGTGGACAACATCAAAAACCTGCTGGATGAATCAGCTGATCTGGAAGAGTTCCGGGAAAGGCTAATTGATGCCTGGAAGGACATGGATACAGCGGTTATGGCCCACAAAATTGAACAGGCCATGACTATTGTAGACCTTGCCGGACGGTATGAGGTAAAAACAAATGGCTAAACTTTCATCTGTATACGGCGGAAAGCCCTTTGACGAGGCGGTTTCTTTTTTCAGGGACAAGGTAAATCTTCCAACCCGGCATTGGGATGACCTTATGCGGGGTATGCACGCCAGAGCCTTTGTTGTGGCAGGTGCAACCAGGGACGCTTTGATAACTGATTTGCGTAGTGCCGTGGATAAGGCCATCACAAAAGGAACCACCCTGGCAGAATTCCGCAAGGATTTTTCTTCCATCGTGGAAAAACACGGCTGGCCATACAAGGGCGGTAAAAACTGGCGTACAAGGATTATTTACGAAACCAATTTACGCACAGCCTACCATGCCGGACGCTACAAACAGATGAAAGACCCGGATGTGGTAGCCCTGCGTCCCTATTGGCAGTATCGCCACGGTGGTTCAGTCAATCCAAGAAAACAGCATCTTGGATGGGACGGCATGGTACTTTCCCATGATGACCCCATATGGACCACTATTTATCCCCCAAATGGCTGGGGATGCTCCTGTTCTGTGCGGACACTCAGTAAAAGAGAATTAACCCGCATGGGAAAAACAGAACCGGACAAGGCCCCGGAACTGGAATACCGGGACTGGACAGACCGGGACGGGAAAGTACATCGCATACCCAAAGGAATTGACCCGGGCTGGGATTACAATGTGGGAGAAGCCTCCTGGGGAAAACGCCTGGCAGCAGAGGAAAAGGCTTATTGGGATGGGCAAAAAAGGAATGCCTGGGAAACATTGACACCCGGTAATTATAAAAGCAAGGGGCGTCCTGAAATCATCCCCCTTGATCAATCCTCAACAAGAATAAAGCAGCACCTTCCGTCCAACCGCAGCAACCTGAAAGAACAAATAGAGCTGGCACTTGGAGGTAAGCAAAAGGTGACATCCTTTAACAGTGGCGATTTCTCCTGGGATTTGGTTTCAGATGCTGATTTTTTAGCTGCTCATTTAGATCCTGCCCGTGCCAAATATATGCCATTCCTTTTGGAGACATTGGCAGACCCTTTTGAAATCTGGGCAAGTTTTGAACAGCATCGAGGTACAGGAAAGATTGTTTTGAGGCATCGGATTATCAAGGCTTTTGGCAAAACCAAAAAAGGTATGCTGGTGGTCGCTAATGCAAATAAAGGCATGATGACAGGATATACGGTTATACCAGTAAGACAGATGAAATATCTCAACAATCAAAGATATGGGGAATTGATATGGGCGAGGGATTAAAACGGATCTCACTCCCCCTGAAGAGTGGACAGATAACAGACACTAAAGGCTCAGGGACCAGTATCCATCACCTGCCCAAAGGATAAATAAAAAAACAGGACGAGTCAAATGAAAAAAACAAGATACAGTGCAAAAATTACCGAACAGCCCGGCAGTGTACCTGAGTGGGTTCTTCTCTTTGCCGCAGGATGGGTGGAGCTTGCAGACGGGTTACGCTTCCTTGTGGATAAAACCGCCTTTGATCTGGTCAAGGCCGGAGTTTCTGAAAATGGCAACGAGATCCATGTGGATTACGAACACGCCTCTGTGAAAGAAAAGGGAGTTCTTGCCCATGGTGCCCCTGCCGCAGGCTGGATAAGGGAGCTTGTATGGGAGGAAGGGATTGGTATCAAGGCAAGGGTGGAATGGACAGCTGTCGCGGCAACATATCTTGAAAACAGGGAGTACAGGTATTTTTCTCCTGTGTTTTACATAAGAAAGAGAGACAGACGCCTGTGCGGGCTGGATTCGGTGGCATTGACCAACCGGCCGCGCACCAGGCATTTACAACCCATAGTGGCAAAACTGCCACAAGAAAAGGAGACTATTATGGACAAGAAAGAGTTAATCACTGCATTGGGCCTTCCGCCCGATGCCCAGGATGAAGCGGTTTTCAAAGCCCTGGCATCTTTGGGATTGGAGCCAAAGATGCAGGAAAGCCCAAAGGAACCGGACAATCAGGAAACAAAAGAAGTTATTCCCACGGCAATATCCGCAGCCTTGGGACTTGGCGAAACCGCTGAAGAATCAGAGGTGGTGGCATCCATCCACGCCCTGAAGCAGACGGAAAAGAATTCGGTTTCCCTGACAGATTTTAATGCCCTGAAAGCACAGATTGCCAAAAGGGATGCAACTGATGCCGTGGCAGCCGCCATGACACGAGGAAAAATCACACCGGATCAAAAAGACTGGGCAATGGACTACGCCCAAAAAGACCCAAAAGGCTTTGCCGCCTTCATTGCAAAGGCTCCTGTGGTGATACCTGTGGAGCCATTGCCTGGCAAAAAACCAGACAACAACGATAAGGCCCTGACCGAAGCAGACCTTGCCGTGGCAAGTCTCATGGGGGTTTTGGAAGAAGATTTAAAAAAATACGGAGGAAAGGAGGTGACCCATGTCTGATAGAAATACCGCACGAAAAAACGGCACCGCCATTGGTTTGAAACTGGCAGCCGGTACAAAAATCGACGCCGGGAATATGGTTGCAGTAAACGCCGCAGGATTTGCAGTACCAGCGGCTTCTTCAGCCGACCTTGTTGTAATGGGGATTTCTCAGGAAACCGTTGATAACACCGCCGGAGCCGATGGAGATGCCGTTGTGGAAATCTCCCGCAAACAGGTCTTTTGCCTGTCAAATGTAAGCGGCCCCAGAGCAGTTACCCAGGCCCATGTGGGTCAGGAGGTGTATGTCGTGGATGCTGTTACTGTGGACTCAGCGGGAGGCTCTGTCCAAATCAAGGCAGGGATCTGTCTCGGCGTGGAACCAGACGGAGTCTGGGTTGAAATTAACTAAAGGAGAAAACATACAATGCTACTTAACAAAGCAAATATTCATGCAGTTTTTGTGAATCTGAAAACAATTTTTAACCAGGCATTTGACCAGGCAGAATCCACATGGGAAAAAATCGCCATGAAAGTTCCTGCCCCAACAGGCGAAGTGGACTATGCCTGGCTGTCCAATTTCCCAAAAATGAGGGAATGGGTGGGAGATAAGGTCATCAAATCCCTGTCCGCATTCTCATATACCATCAAGGCACGTGATTTTGAGGCCACAGTGGCTGTTAAAAGAAAAGATGTGGAACGGGACAAGCTGGGCATCTATCGCCCCCAGGCTCAAAATGCAGGACAGGCTGCACGGGAGTTTCCTGACGAGCTGGTATATGAGACAGTTAATGGAGCCTTTACCAACAAATGCTATGACGGTCAGAACTATTGCGATACAGACCATCCCGTGGGGGAAAACGAGAACATCGTATCCGTGAGCAACAAGGGAACAGCTCCCCTGTCCAATGCCAACAAGGCTGGGGCTGATGCTTCCTTTGGAGCTGCCCGTCTTGCCATGCGCAAATTCAAGGATGACCAGGGTCGCAACCTCAACATTCGTCCCAATATCCTGTTGGTTCCCCCGGCCCTGGAAGTTACTGCCGTGGGCTTGATGACCCACGATAAGCTGGCCGATGACAAGCCAAATCCCTACAAGGGTATGGCAACCGTTGTTACTGACAGCCGTCTGGAATCAGACACCGCCTGGTTCCTGCTGGATACCACACGGCCTGTTAAACCCTTTATCTATCAGGAAACCAAAAAGCCTCATTTTGTCTCCCAGGTCAACCCGGATGCAGATGATGTGTTCATGAGAGGTGAGTATAAATTCGGCGTGGAAGCAGAAGGTGCAGCAGGATACGGCTTCTGGCAGATGTGTTACGGCAGTACCGGTCAGGGATAAGGAGGTTATATGATTTTTATTCAATCAAAAAAAGACGGATTCCGGCGGTGTGGGGTGGCCCATTCTGCTGCCGGGAAAGAGTTTGAAGATGACTTTTTTACCAAAGAACAGCTGGAAGAACTGGCTGCTGACCCGGATATTATCATGGTTGCCGGAGATGCTTCAAAAACTGAAACAGACCCGGAAACCGGCAAACCAGATAAGACCAGGCCTCAAAAAGCGAAAAAGGATAAGTGATGCCCTATTGCACATTGGAAGATATTTACGGCTCCATGGAGGAATCCGATGTCATTGGTTACACCGACGACGCTGGGCTCAATACCGTGGACGAGACAAGGACGACCCAGGCTATTGACGGAGCAGGTTCATTGATTGACGCATATCTTGCAAAACGATACACCGTGCCTCTTGATCCTGTACCTGGTATGATCAGGGAACTGGCTGTTGATATTGCCATATACAAAATTTGCTCAAGAAGAGATCAGGCTCCGGATGGCAGAAGGAAAAAATATGAGGATGCCATTCGGTTTCTGGAGCGTATCGCAGAAGGTAAGGCTCTGGTGCCCGGAGCTTCTGGAGCTTCTGGCAAAGAATCTGACAATTCGTGTTTTTTGACTTCAGACCCTCGTATTTTCAGCCGGGGTTCCCTGGGGGGATTTTAGCCGTGGCAGGAGACGGAATTACTTTTTATTGGGATGATAAAGACCTTGAGGAACTGATTAAAAATACGGTCACCAGGATAAGGGATATGACTCCCGTTATGAAAGCCTTTGCAGAAGAGTGGAAGAACTACACAGAAGACCGTTTTGCAGAAGAAAAGGACCCCCTGGGGCATAAATGGAAACCCCTTTCCCAGGCCACCAGAAAGCAAAAGGCAAAACTTGTGGCCAGTGGAAAAATTGCCGGGATGGAGATTTTGCACAGGGAGGGCTTTCTGGCCCACAGCATTTTCCCGGACGCGGGCAAGGATTTTGCCGGGTTGTATTCCACATCCAGATATGCAGCAATTCATAACCGAGGTGGTAAGGCAGGAAAGAACAGAAAGGTAACCATTCCAAAACGTGAGTTTCTGGGCTTTGGAAAAGAAGATAGCAGGGCCTTCCAGGAAACCGTGGCAGACTGGATAGTCCTGGGCAGGAGATAGCATGAAAACATTATTGATAAAAATACAGGAAGAACTCCGGCAAATGACGGAAGACGACATTAAAAAGCCTTTGAACCGGGATATTTTCCTAAGTGCAGATAAAGACCTGATTCCGGCGGACAGCAAATTCCCTGCCATTGGTATTGCGGGTGGTGGCGTCAGCCGGGAGGAGAAATTTGCCGCAGTTGATGAGATTACCCTGCCCGTGGAGATCCATATCTACGAAAGGATGATCCGGGATGACGCACCTATCCTGTCGGTGTTTGATCTGACAAAAGCCGTCCACAAGGCATTGGCAGGCAATCTTTTAGACGATTATGTCAAGGAAGTATCTCAGGGGTCAGAAACCGCTATACAGCTGCTTTACCGCAGAAACGGGCTGATGATTAGAAAAACACTTACCTACGAATATATACGGGAGAAAACAAATGTATAAACTTAAAAAAGGGGTTGAAACATTTACAATAATGTCCGGTGAGTTTGAAGGCAGGACTTTCAGGCGCGGTGTTGAATATGAAAAAATTCCGTACGGATTTAAAAACAGGTTTGAAAAAACAGAGCCTGTAAAAAAAGAAAAAGGGGTGAAAAATGCGGTCAATACGAGCAAATCATAATCAGATAGCAGTTTCTGCGTACAAAAAAGAAACTGCTATAAACACTTTTCAGGAGCTTGATTTATCAATACTTGCTGCAGTCGGTGATATAATTGCACTTGAAAAAAGGAGGGAAAATAATGCAGACGAGCTTACAGGCAGGGAAGAAGCAGACACAATATACGATAATGGTCAGCTTTCAAATCTGGATATAAATTTTGAAAAGGCACAGGTTCAACATTTTGGCTTCTGCTATGCTTATGCCCTTGGGAATATAACTTCTGTGTCGGATGGGACAGGCTTTATCAAAACAATTTTGCCAATGGATGGTGATTTAGACTTAAACAGGAGTCTGCCTTCGTTCACAGCCGGGCAGAGGCTGGGCAAAACAATAGCAAAACAAAGATATGCAAGTATGTTTATGGACTCTGTTACAGCCACATTTGCAAGGGACTCATGGGTAACACTAAAAGCTTCCTGTAAGGGATGCGGCAAGATGGAAAGTAATGTGGTTGAAGAGACTGTCAATGCTGCTTTAAATGCGTCTGAACTTACTATTACCGGGAGTATAAGCGGAACAACAGACCCGGAAAGAAAAGATAGTGTTCATCAGGTAGTTGTAAGCGAAAACGGGGTATGGAAAAATGTGGAAGTGCTTTCTGCCACAGAAAACGAAATTACAATAACACCCCCCGGATCTGAGGCAGATACAGCAGATTACAAGGTTTTATACGCTTCTTCAGGTCTTTCATGGACAAATTTCCCGACCCGGATTTCCGAAACTCCACTAAGGGTTTCAGAGGTTACTTTCCGCATAGGCGGAAAATATAACGGTACTGATGTTACAGGCGGCAGGGAAATGGGGGCTGAAATTAACAGCATTGAGCATAACCTGGCAAACAACGGAATCATTGAGTTCACGCCCGGAAGCGGAGGAGCTTATGCAAGTATGTATTTTCGGGAAGGCAGAACGCAGACGCTTAAACTTGACAGGGAATTTCGGGATTTTTCAGTGCAAAATTACATGAATACAAATGAATTTTTTGCGGCAAAAATTATTGCAGAAGGTGCTGAATATGAACCGGGGAAAAAGTATGGTGTCGAGCTTATTTTCCCTAAACTTGGGGTTTTGCAGGCACCGGTTACAGCAAACGGCAAAAGACTTGCTGAGGCGGGAGATATGACTGTTCTGGAAGACGATACATATGGATCAATTATAGTTAAAATTAAAAATTTGCAGCAAACATACGCTGTATAAAAGGAGGAAAAAATGGCAAGAGTATTTACAGATGAACCCAATGAGCTGCGTTTACACGATAATATTTCGGATTCAAACATAATTTTGTATTACAGAACACCTACGGCAAAAGATCATGCCGAATATACAAACAACATGACAAAGCGGATTGGCAATAAGCTTGTAAACTGTACCGGCGAGCAGAGGCAGACAAAAGGACTGGATATTCTTACCGGGTTTCGTAAGGGGGATTTCCTTAAATCAAACAACACTATATTTTCATCCGACCCGGATGATGAAGCCTATGACCCGGACTGGAAAAAGCTTGTTGCAAAATATGCCCCTGATCTTATTGAAGCACTTGCAATACATGTTTTTGAAATGTCTGTTGTAAAAGATGACAGACAGGGGCTTGAAGACCCGGACTGATTTTAAAGGCAGATATTGAGGATATAGCTAAAAACAATATCTGCAATAGTAAAGAAAGGGCAAAATGCCTTGAGGAGATGGATGAGGAAGGGCTTGTCTGGGCATGCATGAACTGCTCTAAAAAAAGCGTTTCTGAAATTAGCCCTTACACAACCAAACTTTTAAATTACCGCCTTCTGAATATGTCCGGCTTCCCCTTGACCGAGGATATGCTTGGATATGAGGAATGGCTGGATTTGGGAAAGATAAATATATGGCTGGCAACAAGGGACACATAAATATAAAGCTTGAAATGGATGAAAACGGCAGTGTCCGTATTCTTCAAAATGTCGGCATGGCAGCAGAAAAAACCGGCAGGAAAAGCGAAAAGTTTTTTAACCGGGTTGACCAGGCTATTTCAAAAACAAACTCCTCTGTTAAAAAGTTAAAAAGCTTGCTCCTAAAAGCAGGGGCGACAATTGTCGCCTTTAAGGCCGGATCGGATCTTGTTAAGACCGGTGCAAACTTTGAAAGCCAGATGGCTTCTGTTTCAGCTGTAATGCGTGCAAGTGCAGATGAAGAAAAAAAACTTGGTGAAGCAGCCCTTGAGATGGGGCAAAAAACAAGGTGGTCTGCATCTGAGTCTGCAAAGGCTTTAGAATATATGGGTATGGCGGGCTATTCTTCTTCACAGGCAATTAAAGCACTTCCCGGTGTTCTTGATCTTGCAACAGCAGCAGGTATGGATCTTGGACATGCAAGCGATATTGTAACAGATTCACTTACAGCTATGGGGCTTGTGGTTAATCAGCTTGCAATGTTTAATGATGTGCTTGTTGGTACGAGTGTTCGTGCTAACACAAATATTTCAATGCTGGGTGAAACCCTTAAATACTCTGCTCCTATAGCATCACAGCTTGGATACAACATCAGGCAGCTTTCTGCCATGGCCGGTATTTTGGCGAATTCGGGCATAAAGGCAAGCGATGCGGGAACGGATTTAAGACAGGCAATGGTCCGTAACAAGGACGCTGCAAAGGAGCTTGGCACTGAGCAAAATGACCTTATAGGAACCCTTGAAGCTGCAAAAAAGGCGGGCTGGGGAGTAAATGAGGTAACTGAAAAGTATGGGCTTATTGCTTCAAAATCAGTTCTTGTGCTTATGAACCAGCTTGAAGAGTATAAAAAGCTTGAAAAGCAGCTCCACAAGGTTTCTGGAGAAACAAAAAAAATTGCTGAAATAAAGCTTGATACTCTTACGGGAGATTTTGAGATATTAAAGTCAACTCTCGAATCAACAAAACTTGGTATTTTTGCCGAAATAAAGGAAAGCACAAGATCAGGGGTGCAGGCTTTGACAGCCTTGGTCAAAAAAGCCGGGCCTTATCTTATCAGTTTTGCAGCAAACCTTGAACTTATAGCATCAGGGCTTGTAACACTTGGCAAAATAGCCGTTGCGGGCGGGGTTTTATATTATGTTCCTGCTGCATTTGCGGCAATGCAGACTGCTTTTTTAGCTGCGAAAATACATCTTGTTAAATTTTTATATATCGCCAAAACATCCCCCGGATTAAGTATTTTAAACAAGCAGCTTTGGGGAACGTCTGCTTCTGCAACTGCTGCAAGCTCTGCAATGGGTGCTTTAAAAGTTGCGACTGGTACTCTTTTTGCTGCATATGCAGGCTGGAAAATCGGCACATATCTTAACGATAATTTTAAAACTGCGAAGCTTGCGGGGATTGCCTTTGTTGACGGCACAATAAAAGGTTTTTTACATCTTGAGTATTTCGCCAAACTGGCCTGGACAGGAATCTCAACGCTGTGGGATAAAACTATTGGCTCAATGAAGCTGGTCTTTGCAGAATTTATTGAGACAGTAGGCAAAGGATTAAGTTATATTCCCTTCTCTTATAAAATAACAGGTTCAGCTGCAGAATATGCTGCAAGTCTCAGAAAGAGTGCAGATACAAGCTTAAACTCTTTTGCAGACAAAAAAGCTTTTTTAAAAAAAAGCCTGGATCAAAAAATTGCAAATCATAAAAGCATAATAGACGAACTGATCAAGGATGCAGTTTCAAAACGCAAAAAAGCTCCCGCACAAAATAATGTTAAAAAGCCTGTAAAGCCTGAAGTTGTGCCTGAAGTATTTAAAAATCCCCCGAAAATGGAAACACAAAAAAGGCGGAAGTATACAGAGGAACCCAAGCTTTCTAACGAATTTGCAGCAGTTATACAAAAAGACATAACACTTATGAGTGAATTAAAGGCTGGTGCAATGAATGCTTTTGACGCAATTAATTCAAAAAGTTTAAGTGCTGCCAAAATTGTTGAAAATAGCCTTGTCAAGGCTTTCGATGGCGTAGGAGATGCTTTTGCAAGCTGGATAACAGGTGCAAGGAGCTTTTCTGATGCGTTTAAAAATATGGCTGCGTCGGTTCTGGAGGATTTAACCAGAATGATTGCAAAACAGATGCTTATCTCAAGCTTATCATCAATGTTTGGCGGATTTGGCTGGGGCTTTGAATATTCTTCAGGAGCAACAACAACATATTCATCCCCCATAACCCATACTGCAATGCCAAACGCAAAGGGCGGTATTTTTTCAGGGCCCGGGATTTCTGCATATTCAGGACAAATAGTTGATACCCCAACCCTTTTCCCTTTTGCGAGAGGCGTGGGACTTATGGGCGAAGCCGGGCCGGAAGCGATTATGCCACTGGAAAGAGGTGCTGACGGTAAACTGGGAGTACGGGCTGAAAATACAGGGAACGTACAACAAAACATAAATATCAATATCGTTAATGAATCCGGCGAAAGGGTTGAAGCCGAGCAGACAAGGCCGCCGTACCTGAGTACTGACGGGATTGTCTGTGAGATTGTCCTGAAAGCTATAAAGACTAACAGATACGGTCTTAGAGAGGCAGTGCGGGGGGTTTCGAGATGAATACATTCCCCTTAACAAGACCTGTTCACAGGCCATACTATAAAAAAAGTATATTCAGAAAACAGCTCAGAACAAACTTTGAAAACGGAGCTGTGCAGACCAGACCTCTTTTTACCAGACCAAAAAGAACATGGACAATAGGATGGAAGAATCTTTCTTTTGAAGAATACCAGACCCTTGAAGCTTTTTTTTACGAGAATATAGGCAAAAAATTTTTGTGGACTGCACCTGACGACAGGGTTGAATATACAGTAAGTTTTTCTCAGGATTTCATCTCGGCAAAAATCCTGTACGGGCTGGTGTATGATACAGGAGAGATAAAAATAGAGGAAAGAATATGATCCCCTTTTCCCAGATAGCAATAATAGAAAAAAACAAGCTGGAATCTGACAGCCCCTTTATTCTCCTTGTCGAGATTATTCTATCTGAAACAGAGACTGTATACTTGTGCCGGAATACTGAAAATGTTGAATTTGAAGGCGAAACATGGTTTGCATACGATCTTCAGATCGGGGAGATTGAGGAGGACAAGAACAATTGTGTCTCCCTTGTTAATTTAAAGATAGCAAATGTTTCAGGAATGCTTGACAGCCTGATTGATAAATATCTGGGCCTGACCAATGCCGTTATAAAGCTTCACACCATACTTGTCCGGGGCAGCGAAGTTACAAAAGAGATAACCCTTTCCTTCAATGTCGCCGGCTCTGGTATTGACGGCGATTATCTGAGTTTGAATTTAACCGGCTTTAACCCTTTTGAAATTAAATGCCCTCGTGCAACCCTTCGCAAGCTTGTCTGCCGGTACAAAAATTTTAAAGGCGAAAGATGCGGATATACAGGCGATGAAAATTATTGTGATCATTCTCTCAGACGTTGTCAGGAGCTTGGCAATGTAAAAAATTTTGGAGGAGTCCCGAATATGGGCTGGGGAGGGATTTTTGTATAGCCGGTTTTTCTCCATAAAGTATAAGGAAATGTGCTCTGATTTTGAATACTGTGATTGTTTCGGCCTTGTAAAACTCCTGTATGCACATGAACACGGGCTCTTTTTACCTGATTACCATGAGCGCTTCGCAAAAATAACTCCTGGCAGCACCAGAGCTGTTATAAGGGAAGGCAGGTGGGAAAAGATAAACAGGATAGTCCTGCCTTCTGTTACGCTTATCGCTCTTGGCCGGGAAGTTGATCATATTGCTTACAATATAGACAGATTTCGTTTTTTGCACATCAGGAGGGCTGCGGGAAAGCCCGAACTTAACAGGATCTATGATCTGCAATATCGAAACAGGATAAAAGGCTTTTACAGATATGTCGAACAATAATGTCCCTGTAGTAAAAAATCCTCTTGAGGCAGGCTGTGAGCTTGTTATCCTTAAAAAGGGGGATACTGTTTACAGCCTTGCTGAAAGAAACAGTATAGGTCTTGATAATTATATTGTTTACCTGGACGGGAAAATAGTAGAAAATTATGACGAAAAAATAAAGTCAGGCACACAGATAGTCTTTGTGAAGAAGATCGAAGGCGGTAAAAAGACAGGCGGCCTTATTGCCATGCTTGCCGTTTCTGCGGCAGCATACTTTGCAGCACCGGTCATAGCACCTGCACTTACATCTCTTACAGGCGGATTTATAGCTGGTAATACAGCTCTTTTTCTTACCCAGACCGGGATGATGATCGCCGGAGGAATGCTTGTGAACAATTTATTTCATAAGCAGCCTGATCTCCCGAAAACCTCCAGCCATTCGCCATCCTATTCATTTCAGGAGGCAAACCCTGCGTTAGACGGGGCTTGTGTTCCCGTAGTTTACGGGATTTCGTCAGTAAAACCTCCTATGGTAAGCTCAATTGTGGGAACAACAAGCGGAGTCAAAACTTTCTTTGGCTATAACTCCGCTCTTGAACCCTATAAGACAAAAATTTTTCTGCCTGGGAAAGATACTGCAAATACAGCAAACTCACTTACAATGCGTATGTTGCTTGCAGACCACTGCCTTGAAAAAATACACAAAATCAAGATAAACAACAATGATCTTGCAAATTATACAAACATCTTTGATCTGTACGCAAAATATTACGGAGCTGCTTCTGGGGCAGAGTATTTTCTTGAAAGGATTTTTGATTTTTCGCTTATATATACAGACAGAAGCAGGGAATCATGGCTGGAAGATTTCGAGGACTGGCTGAGGGAGCACTCATATCAAGAGGTGTCTGACGATGATCACTATATCAGAAGATACCGGGAGAGCCTTTTTGCAGAAAATTTTAAGGACTTTGGTTTTGAAGGCTGCCTTCTTGCAACACTTTCTGACGAGAAGGTTTTTGTACTTAAATATAACCCTGCTGTAAAATATTCCTATTCCCCATTTAGTCATGACTTTCCAGACACAAATGTCAGTGAAAGGGAAATCCCTGATAAGGGCGCGGTCTACTGGCTTGAGATTCTTGCTTCCTCTCTGGTTGAAGGGATATTCGGGAATTTTAACGCCAATTTAAAGTTTCTTTCTGATTCAAGTATATTCCGCATTTTTTCAGGCTATAATCTTGAACTGCCGGAATATATGAGAGGCCGTCAGTTCAGAGAAATGGCAGGGCTTAGAGACAACATGCAGAGAAACGACTTTTTAGGCAGAACCAACCACGAGCATGTTGCTATTTTTGACGAGGGAGACGACTTTTATCTGCAAAAATATGTGTTTTCAGCAGATGACGGGAAATATATACCCGGAACCAGAACCGGCCAGGGAGTGGTTGAAAGAATTGATTTTGCTCCTGTACTTAAAGGCCCTGCAATAGAAAAGGATGATTCAGGGGAGGACTTTACAGACAAGACCTGGAACGGATATGAGATGCTTTTTAATCCTGGAGGAGATTATTGCCGTGCGTCCTTTATGTATGAGAACAAATTTCTGGCTGGCGGTTACGCACACAAGCAATTCCACAAGACAGACGGCTTTTGTGCTTTTGTGGTAAAAAACGGTGAAATTGTACCGGGACTTGATAATACACGTCTTTCCTCTCCTGTTTTTGACAAGAAAATTTACAGACAGAAGCTTTATCCAGGTGCGGTTGGCGAGAATCCAAAGCCACCTGAGTTTTTATATATAGAACCCTTTCAGGAAGAAGGATATCTGGAGGCAGGAGAAAAAAAGGCTGTATATATTTCACTTGTTATGCCCCAGGGTTTGTGCAGGATAGCAAACAATGGAGGAAACGAATTCCATGAGATTTGTTTACGGTTTGATGTTAAAACTCAATCAGGCAGCAACTGGAAGCTTTGGGGAAAAGAAACCTTGAGAGGGGATTCTACAGGGAGTGCAACTGTTTTTGTCGGGCCTTTTAACGCAGATCATGCAAAACACGAGATATATTCTTCGTATCTTGGCGGGCCCGCAGCTGGAACCGACTACCCTCTTTCAAATATTCCTCCAGTTGATCCCGGACTCTATGAGATTGCTTCTCTGCCTGTAATCACCGAGCCTTTTGAGATTCGTGTCAAGTTTGATAAAAAACCCAAACTTGAAAGCAGGTACAGGGAAGAGGTTCTGGTTGACACGGTTTATTCCTACTATGACTTTGACCTGCAGGTTTTTCCAGGAGCAAGCTCTTTTGATTTAAAGCTTGCCGCGTCTGATTTTTCAGCAACAAATATTCCGCCAATCACCTTTCTTGTTGAAAGGGGCAAGATCAAAATTAAAAATAATTCAGGAGAAGAACTTGAGGTTGAAAGCTCTTCGCCTGCATGGCAGCTTTATGATCTCATGACAAACAAGGAATACGGCCTTGGGCTTCCTGAATCCAGCATGGTTTTTGAAAGCTTTCAGGAATGGGATGAGTTTTGCACCGAAAATGAAATTGAATCTCATTACACTATTGATTATCAGGGAAGTTTCGACGATATCGCAAGTCCGATCCTGACACTTGGCAGGGCAAATCCTGTAAAAACCGGCAACATGTTTTCTGTCGCTGTTGACAGAAAGGAAACCGCTGTTGCACAAATTTTCAACGAGGAGAATATTGTTGCCGGAAGCTTTGGCGTTGAGTATTTACCAGAAAGGGAAAAGGCCAATATCATAAGCATTAAATTTCGGGATAAAAACGCTGAATACGCCGAAAAGACTGTTGAGTACAGGTATCCCGGAACAATAATAGAAAACGAACGCAGAATAGATATAACCCTGAATAATTGCGTTGATTACAGGACTGCCTGGAATCATGCTGTTTATCTGCTCAAGAGTAATCATTACTGCCGTAAGAATATAAGCTTTACTGCCGGTATTGATGCAATACGTTGTCAGGTCGGGGATGTTATTGCAGTAAACTTCAGGAATATCGCATGGGAAACCCTTCCGGGCAGGATAGACAGGTATTTGCCGGACGGGTCGCACAGGATTTACGGGTCATTTGAGTTTGATCCTGAAAATGAATATTTTATTCTTGTACAGGATCAGACAACAGACGAAGTTAAATATTCAAGGATAGAAAATACTACAACAGCACAAACGCCTGAAGGCTTTATTGACATAAGGCTTGAAGCTTCAGGGGAGCTTTCAGAAAACTCTGTCATAACAATCGGTACAAGGAATATTTTAAAAAGCCTTTACAGGATAACTTCAATTTCAAGGGATTCTGATTTTAACCGTAGAATCACTGCCCTTGAATATAATGAAAAGGTGTACGACAAGGAGCCTTTTTTTATTTGCACACCGCCTGAAAACCCTGTTATCAAACTTGTAAATACCTCTCTTTCAAGGCGGCCTTTCGCACTCACATACGACGGAATGACAGCCTTTGATACAGGCCCTGCTGCGGCAGGAGATACATCAAAAGGTTTGAATTTCCGGGCATGGAAAGCCTTTGCAGAAAACGGCTCTGTCTATATTTGCCATGAGCAGGAAGACAACAGCTTTTCAGAGCCTGCAGAGCTTTGCCAGTACGGTTCTCTGGTAGATCATCTGAACCTTACTTTTGATCAGAACGCACGGCCGTTTCTGAGCTGGCAAGGTGCCGGAGGTGTAAACATTTTTTACTATAACCCTGTAACTGGAACAAGTGAAAGAAAGGTTATAACTCCGGGAAGGCATCCTGTAAGCACCCTCGACTACAGGTATAATGCAGGGGCAGGTGACTCTGACATTTTGCTTTTCTATATGTCAGAACTACCGGATGGCAGGGTAAAATACCGAATGCAAAGAGACAGATACGAAATTGCCTATGATACTGATCTTGTACTTGGCGTGAATGAATTTCTTGAAGCTGTCTGGGTTTCTCCTAATTTCCGGCTTTACCTCTATTATTCTTCTTTTGAAGACGGTAAATGGGAAATAAAATATTGGCACAGCAATTTATACCCTGTACCCCTTGAAGAGAAAGATTTAAGAGTCAGAACCGAGCTTGTAAGCATCCAAAATCTTGATCGTATGTGGGATGAATATGCTGAGCTTAAAGGCGTAGAGGTAACAGAAATAACTTTAGAGCAGACTTCATTCCCCCCAAAAGATTTAAATCTTCCAGATGAAGAAGCACCACAGGTTGAATTAAAAGGTATTGAAGTTTTAGAGATAAATCTGGAGCAGACTTCATTCCCTCCAAAAGATTTAAATCTTCCAGACGAAGAGGCACCACAAGTTGAATTAAAAGGTATTGAAGTTTTGGAGATAAATCTGGAACAAACAGCTTACCCTCCAATAGAAATAACAGGAGAACCAGAAAGGTTAGAAATAACTAATATAACACCCATAGAAATAACTTTGGAACAAACAGATTAGAGGTAAAAAGTATGAATGACTTAATTGTTTCTCCCAGAATTTTAGGTAAATTCAGAATAGAGAAAATAGATTATAGTACAAATAAAATAACAGAGATAAGAGAATTTAACAATTTAGTATTAAACGCAGGGTTAGTTCATTTAGCGCATCATCAAATAGCTGGAACTTTTCAAAAAATGGCGGTTGGAACAGGAACCATTACAGCAAATGTCGCACAAACTACTTTGGCAGAGGAGATTGCTTCAGTCAATATAAGTAATTCTCCAGAAACTAACGAAACAGATGCTTCTGGAAGAATTTACCGTAAAAAAACATACAATTGTTCTTTTAGTGCGTCTGCTGTTGAAGGAAATATAACAGAAGTGGGGATCGGGTGGAGTGGGAATCCTTTAAACTTGGCTGTAAGGCAACTAATTAAAGATGATTCGGGAAATCCTACAGCAATTACAGTTTTGCCTCAAGAAGGATTAAATGTACATTATGTTTTACACATTTATGGAATGAGGGAATTTCTAACAAAACAACCTATAGGTAACTGTGTATGTACTAATGTAACAACAGGAATAACTGAAACACATAATGTTTTTTTACAATGTGCAGTTAGAGATTACGCCTATTATAGTCATGGTTTTGGCAAACCTAATAAAGGTTATAGTAACATTATAGCAAATTACAATGATTCTGAATACTCTGCAACCTATACTTTAACAGAAAATCATGGTTATGACAGGACTTATGACCAATCTAATTATATGTGCCCATATTATCCCGCGCAATTTAACAATTTTCAATATAGGTTTTATTTTGACCCTCCATTGATTAAAGACAGGTATCATACCATGACATTTAAATTTAAAGTAAAGTGGGGGAGGTATGAAAGCCAGCCTTGATACTATTTTTACTGTAAAGACGCGGAACAGGGTTTTAAGGTTTAAAAATACCATCCTTGACTGTGGCCTTGATATGATTGCGTCCAGGGGGTTTGGCGGGGTTTCAGATTTTTGCAATCTCGGCAGATCAAATTACAAGGTTAAGGCAAGCCAGACCGGTTTGCTTGAACATGCAGGTTCTGCCGCTTCCGGGTCAGAATTAACCGGATTTGATGAAGGTTATTTTTTTATAAAAAAAAGATATGTTTTCTCAGGTATTACAGGCTCCATAAGGGAGATAGGGTTGTCTGCCCTGGAAAATGCAGAGTATTTTAACCGCCAGGTCTTTTCAGATGAAAACGAACCAGTGACAATAACCGTTGAGCAAGGGGAAGACATTACAATTCTTGCCGAGTTAAGGCTTTACATTCCCGGCGTTAATACCTGGATTCAAATCGCTGAAAAGGACGGGGTTACTATTTCACAGATGTTCCAGGCTTCTGAAGCCTGGTTGAATTTCCCGAAATCTTCCTTTACAGGTGCGGATTACCACATTCCTTATGTTCACGGGAAGTTTCATCTTGAAGCGGTGTACACTGTTGCCGGTGAAGATATTCTTCAGGAGATCTCTTACACAAGGGACAATCCTCTTCAGATTGCGGTATCAGATGCCGCCAGGCTTGCAGGTGATCCTGCAATTATAAAGGAGGCAAGAAAAGAATTGAAAATAACTTTTAAATGGAAGTGGGGCCGCTATGTTGCCTGATAATGTTTTACGTGCAGGGACAGTCACGCCAGAAATTTTAAAAAGGAGGCTGCCAGAAAAATATACAGGTTTATGGCAGGCAGGCGATTATACTGTGCGGGTTTCATCTATCATAAGCACCTGCCCCAGGACAAATGCCCATGAGGTTGATGTTACTATTGAGAAAGGAGCTGATGCCGCAGGCTTTTGCACGAAAAAGGCTTTATTGCGGCAAAAATATATACAGGATTTTATAATTATAGATCAACAGGTACTTGAAGATTAAAGGAAGGCACCCCGGTCGGTGAGCGACCACCGCCGGAGTGAAAGGCCTGCAAACCCAGACCAGACATCACTATTGACGCCTCCCTGCACGGGCCGTGCAAGGGTGGATATATCAGTGTGTTATAAATAGCACAAGGAGAAAAAATATGTCTGTCTCTAATAAAAAAAGCCCTTTGGCTTACATTGGCGGTAAATCCCGCCTTGCTGAAACTATCATTAAAGAAATCCCCGAGCATAGATCTTATATAGAAGTTTTTGCGGGTGCGGCCTGGGTGTTTTTCAAAAAACCAGAGTCAAAAATTGAGATTATCAACGATCTTGACATGGATCTTGTTTCTTTCTATCGGTGTACTAAATATCATCTTGAAGAGGTGCTGAAAGAGTTCAAGTGGATTCTTTCAAGCAGGAAACTTTTTGAAGACTGGAACACTCAAATAAAAAACAATGCAGGTTTAACAGACATACAACGAGCAGCCAGATATTATTATATACAAAGGCTTGCTTACGGTGGGCGGGTTAGAAACAGATCGTTCGGGCTATCCTCAGACCGTAGGCCTCGCATTAACTTGCTACGACTGGAAGAAGAGATGTCAGATGTACATTTACGATTATCAACTGTAACAATAGAAAATTTACCTGCTTTAGAACTTATCAAGCGTTATGACAAGCCCTCTGCTTTTTTTTATTGCGACCCTCCGTATTACAAGAAGCCATTCTATCATTATAATATGGAGCTACAAGATTATATAAGCTTAGCCTCGCATTTAAAAACAATCAAAGGTAAATTTATATTGAGCATCAACGACCACCGGACAATGCGAGAAGTTTTTAAAAATTTCAAAATTACTCAGGTGAAATTACAATACAGCATCAGTTGTAAAAAAAAAGAGGTGGGCCGAGAATTACTGATTAAAAATTTTTAATTTTACAAAAATTAATTTTCTGAGATTACGTGCCAAATTTTCTGAGATTACGTGCCAAATTACACATAACTTATTTTATTTTTGTAAGAATTCTTAGGCTATGTGATCAGCATTCCTTTGAAAAAAATCCAAGAATATGAGGCTAATACATGAATAAATTTTTTGTTTACAAAGAAACCGGAACATTTTCAGATACTTTGGAGTGTCTTGGTCTTGCTGATATTCTCGAAGTAATTTTGAGTCGAGTATCAGAGGATGAAGATCAAGAAGTAATTATTGAAGAAAAAAATGAATTATTTTTATTAAAGAGCGATTTAAGTTTTTCTCAAAAAAATTTAAGTAAAATAAATTTCTTTGATTTTATGCCTTATGTAACAAAAAAAAATGAAGATGTATCAAAATTGAACTGGTATTTTATTAATTACAAAGAGCAAGCTGAAATAAAAGAAAAATACAGCAAATTAAAAAAAGAAGATAGAGAAAAATCAGAGATTATCCCACGACCTGATTTTGATATAATAAGACTTTATTCAAATATTGATAGTTACAGAAAAGCTTTTACTAATTTAAAAAATTTAAAGCAAAATTTTCATGCTTTTATTTTTTATATTTTAAAATATTACTCAAACTCAATAAATAAAAGAGAAATAGTTCTTGAGGAATTAAAGTCTTCTTTACAAAAAAATAAAATTAAGTTGGAACCAGTAAATGTATCTCAGGACATTAACCCGGATAAGGGTAGAGGTGCAAACCAGCCAAAGGCTAATTCTGTAAAACCGAAGTCTTTTAAAATTATTTGGTTTAGACAACTACTAAGATTTACTGGGGGATGGAGCGGCTTTATTTCCAGATATTATAAAAAGGATTATAAGAATTATGTAATAGTTCCTTCTTTAATTTCAAGTGATGAAAGAAAGAATGTTTTTGAAAAGTTTAAAAAAAGTATTTATGGATCAACAATAATTAAAACAGAAATTTTGATGATTCTAAAACTTACTTCTAATCTTCTCGTTCATAAAAAAGAAAACACTGATTTTTATGGATTTAATCCTTGTGATTCAATTAAAGGATTACAGTATTCATACTACAAAAATTTAGGGAAAAGACCTGCTGTTACAGATATTGGTTTTTTAGGGTTACCTAATTTTATAAATATTAAAAATAAAAATGATATAATAAATTGGCTTAGCTTGATAAAAGAACATGAAAAAATAATAGGCAATAGCGAGGTTAATGAAAATCATTCAAGTAATATTCTTATGCTTCAGTATTACAGAGAATTTTTATCTGGAAGTGAGCTAAAGTTTTTTTTTGAATTTTATTATAAGTATATAGCTTTTTTAATGAGAGCAAAGACAAAATATTTAAAACCTTTTTCAACAACAAATTTGGAGCTTCTTATGAGTACAAAATCTAAATATCAAGAAATTTATTCGAATAAGGGGTTTATTGCTATTGCAGAAGCAATTAGAAAATCCACAATAGAACCAGCAATTCGTCAAAAAAATAAAGAGATTCATTTTGGATTAAGCCATAAAATAAAAATTGCATCCAGAAACAAAGATTCATTCGTTAAGGAAGTATCAGACTTTGTCCAGAAATATAATGAATCAATAATGTTGAAAGATTTTCATGATAAGGAACATTCAAAATATGTAACAACAGAAGAGCTTATTGCATTTTTGAGTCTTTTAGATACTTGGGTCTCTTCAGAACTATTAGCAAGTATTCTTGTTGCATTTGGTTATTCAAGAAATCCTAAAATTTAATAAAATTAAGGAGTAAAAATGACACAGATAGCTATAACTATAACTTCAATATCAATAAATGGAAGAATTACTTTAAATATGCACTCTTTAAATAACGAGGGCAATGAGGGTAATCAAGTATTAACAAGGCAAGTAACAATTATTGACCAAAGTGGCAAGCCTGCTACAGTTACTGCTGTTAGCGGTGATATGCTAAAACATATTACTAATGAACATTTTTGGCTTATAGCTAAAAATGAAAATCTGGAACTATCTGAAACATCAAAAGTTTTTAATTCTAATAGAATTTTGAAAAAAGATTTAAAGGAACAAAATGCATCGAACGATGAGAGTTATAATGATGCTATAATAAAAACATGTGCTTTATCAGATGTTGCGGGAGCCATGATAACTGAAAAAAATAATATTTCAAGGAAATCAATAATTGAATATGGCTGGCTGCTTGCCTTACCAGAAGCAAATGAAACAGATAGTTATTTTCATGCAAAATTCGTTTCTGATGCTAAAGCAAAAAAAAGTGATACCAATAAAAATGATAGTAGTGGAAGTGGAAACGAAGGACAAAATATTTTTCATAGGCCCGCCAATTCAGGGATTTATGCCTTTGTTGGCAATTTAGATATAAACAGGTTGAGCTATAATGATATTTCTAAAAAATATCCAATAGAGAAAGAAAAAAGAAAAAAAAGATATCAGGCTCTTTTAAAATCAGTTCTTTATACTTTTTTGAAACCAAATGGAGCAATGCGAAATACTCAAAATCCTCACATCTCAAATTTTGAAGGGGTTGTTTCTTTTTCAAAAACGTCTTGTCCGGCTCCTACAGTTTCTCCTTTAAAGGATGGGTATAAAGATGAAATTGAAAAAACAGTAAATTTTTTAAACCAAATAGAGGAAAATTCTATTGAAACAAGAAAATTTAATTCCATTTCAGAGTTTACTGAAATTTTCACTGAACTTATTCAGGCAGAACCTGGTTCGATTAAAGTTGATGATAATGAGGAAGAAACAGGGAGCAAATAATGTGGCTAGAATTTGAATATAAACCAACAAGTTTGTTTTCTCTGAAATCCAGCAAAGCAACCAATTCTGCTGCTAAAAGCTTACTATGTCCTTCTCCATATTCAATAAAAATGGCTTTGTTGAATGCTGCCATAACTTATGGAGGCACAAAAAAAGTTATAGATTACTTTGAAAAAATACGAGATTTAAAACTTCAGTTTTTTTTGCCAAAAAAAATAATTGTAAATAACTGCCTTATAAAAATACAAAAAATCAAAAGGAATGATCAGCTCAAACGAAAAAAAGAAGAAGAATTGAAAAAGTTGGGTTTTGCAGATGATGAGATAAAAAATGCTTTACAAGAAATTGATGCCAATGACCCTTTTCAGTCAACAATAGCTTTTCGTGAGTATATTTTTTTTTCAGGAATTATTAAAATAGCAATAAAGATAGATTCTTTAGACAAATATTTTGTAGATCTACTAATAAAATGGTTTGCTCATATTAATTATTTTGGTAAAAAAGGGTGCTTTTTCCAGCTAACTGGCTTTAAGAATAAGGATAGTTTGAATGAAAAATTTTATAGTAAGAGATTTACAGCTCAGCTTGCTCCAGGGATATTAATTATCATGGATGATATGGATAGTTCTCTTAATTTCCATAATGTTAACAGCTATAGTAATTCAGAGACTAAAAGGATTGAAAAAACATATCATCTGCCATTTAAACAATCTAAAGCCTCGAAAAACTTTAGCTTTTATGAAAGGATAGAAGACCTTTAACATGGAAAACCGTGTCAATGGATCTTTAGTTCATGCTCATATTATATGCCAAAGAAAAAGCTGGTTAATGTCAAGAAACCTATCAGGAAACCAAGAAAATCAATTTTTGGAAATAGGTCGATTGATTTCAAAAAAAACTTATCAGAGAAATAAAAAAGAAATAAATTTTGGCGACAACAAAATAGATTTCATAAGAAAGGAAAATAGCACTCTTATAATTGCAGAGACCAAAAAAAGCTCAAAACAGCTTGAGGCTAGCAAAGCCCAGCTTTTATTTTATCTTTATTCCTATAAAAAAGAATTAAAAGAAGCATTGGGTGAAATTAGAATCCCGAAAGAAAAAAAGGTAATCGCTGTAAAACTTACAAGACAAAAAGAAGAGTATATAGAAACTCTTGTTAAAAAAATAGAAGATATTATAAGTATGGGAAAACCCCCTGAAAAAAAGAGAACAGGGCTTTGTTCCTCATGTTCTTATCTTGAATTTTGCTGGGCATAGCTTATCATGAAAGAATCTATCTATATATTTTCAAATGGCAGACTTAAAAGAAAAGACAATACTCTTTTTTTTGAAACTGAAGAAGGCAATAAAAAATTTATACCTGTTGAAAATGTAAAAGAAATTTATGCCTTTGGTGAAATTGATCTTAATGCAAAAATTCTTAATTTTTTATCAAGAAAAGAAATAATATTACATTACTTCAATTATTACGGTTATTACTCAGGTAGTTTTTATCCTCGTGAGCACTACAATTCCGGCTATATGATATTAAAACAGTCCAAGCATTATTTCGATGATAAAAAAAGGCTTTTTATTGCACAGAAAATAATTGAAGGTGCTGCTAAAAATACACTCAAGGTTCTTAAATATTACAACAGGCGGAATAAGGATCTTGAAATATTCATAGAGCAGATTGAATCCTTAAAAGAAAAAGCTTTGATTCAGGATTCCATTGAACAGGCAATGGCTTTTGAAGGGCAAATCAAGCAGACTTATTACAGAGCTTTCAATAATATAATTGATAATCCAGAATTCAGTTTTGAAGCAAGAACAAAGCGGCCTCCAAAGGATTACATCAATACTCTTCTTTCCTTCGCAAATTCAATTATTTATACTCAGGTTTTAAGTGAAATTTACAAAACACATCTTGACCCGAGAATAGGATATCTTCATACAACAAATTTCAGGCGTTTTTCTTTAAATCTTGATATTGCTGAAATTTTTAAAATTATAATTGGGGATAGAACAATATTTTCAGTTTTAAACAAAAAAATTATAACAGAAAAAGATTTTGATAAAAACTTTGATGGAATTCTATTGAAAGAGTCCGGTAAAAAACAATTTCTTAAAAAACTTGAAGAAAGAATGAAACAAACAATTAAACATTCTGGAACAAAAAAACATACAAGCTACAGACGGCTTATCAGGCTTGAGCTGTACAAGCTTGAAAAACATCTTATGGATGAGGAAATTTATAAACCTTTTATAATGGACTGGTAAAATGTTTGTTATTCTTTTTTATGATGTTAATCAAAAAAAATGCAGTCGCACTTTGAAAACATGCAGAAAGTATCTTAAATGGGTTCAAAACTCTGTTTTTGAAGGAGAAATAACAGAAGCAAAATATGAAAAAATGATTTTTGAACTTGAAAAAATAATTGATACTGGTCAAAATGATTCTATTGTTGCCTATAAATTCAGAAAGATGAAATACTACGAAAGAAAAGTTTATGGTGTCGATAAAAAAGGCGAAACCCAATTTTTATAAATAATCTGTCGATCCTATATAAAGCTAAAAACTATATGGTTCGACATATTTTTTATATGAATTTACCCTGATCTTTGAAAATTTATTAATAAAAGCTTGAATAAAAAGGGAGGATTTGATATTAAATACTGGTCTTTTCACAGTACCTATAAGGAATTGAAACGTCATATATTCATCCTCTCCCTCCCACTCTCTTTTCTCTTTTCACAGTACCTATAAGGAATTGAAACTCCCTACTTCTGTTATATTTCCTGTAACAGCAGACTCTTTTCACAGTACCTATAAGGAATTGAAACCAAAGCTTCCAGTTGCTGCCTGATTGAGTTTTAACATCCTTTTCACAGTACCTATAAGGAATTGAAACTAAACACAAGCGACATGTAAATTGCTATGAAAATTCCCCTTTTCACAGTACCTATAAGGAATTGAAACCATTCAGGACAGTCTTTTTTCTTTTGTTCTTTTTTTTCTTTTCACAGTACCTATAAGGAATTGAAACTCAATAAAAACCTCTGGTGAAGATGCAATGGAAGAACTTTTCACAGTACCTATAAGGAATTGAAACTTTTTTTCTTTTTTATTTTCTATAAACTCACACTCCCCTTTTCACAGTACCTATAAGGAATTGAAACTAATTGCCTTAACTTTTTGAGAATTAGCCTCAATTTCTTTTCACAGTACCTATAAGGAATTGAAACATAATAATCAGCAGTCACATAACCCTTGCCATATCCACTTTTCACAGTACCTATAAGGAATTGAAACGGTTAATCATCTCGCCTTCCCCATTTATTTCTATTGTTCTTTTCACAGTACCTATAAGGAATTGAAACTACTTAAACCCATAGTTGCTGCTACAGGCGCAAGCCTTTTCACAGTACCTATAAGGAATTGAAACTAAAAGCCTTCCCTTTTAAGATTAATTATAGAGAGCCTTTTCACAGTACCTATAAGGAATTGAAACTCCGATCTTTTCCATCACACAACCATGACCCTTATTTCTTTTCACAGTACCTATAAGGAATTGAAACTTGCTCCACATCCAAAAGGATGACGGACTTTCCAATTCTTTTCACAGTACCTATAAGGAATTGAAACGAACCTACAGTTAAAAGTCTTGCAAGAGCGGAAATCTTTTCACAGTACCTATAAGGAATTGAAACTCAGAAAAACTCAAGCGATAACCCAAAATATTCCCGCTTTTCACAGTACCTATAAGGAATTGAAACAGCATATTTTAAATAATATTCAATTTTAGAAATTTCTGCTTTTCACAGTACCTATAAGGAATTGAAACTCTGAAAAATCCCCAGGGCAGGCCCGTTAATCTGTGCTTTTCACAGTACCTATAAGGAATTGAAACTTTTCTTTATTTTTTTTAATTAAAACATCATGGTCCTTTTCACAGTACCTATAAGGAATTGAAACAAAGAAGACATAAAAAGAAATGAATCTTATCATAACTTTTCACAGTACCTATAAGGAATTGAAACGTAAAAGCCGTCTGCCCTGATTGGTTTACCTCCTGAACTTTTCACAGTACCTATAAGGAATTGAAACGCTCATTATATTCATATTTTTTAACATAAAGAAAGTTGCTTTTCACAGTACCTATAAGGAATTGAAACATAGATTTACAATAGTCTTTAATTATCTTCACTCTATCTTTTCACAGTACCTATAAGGAATTGAAACCAGAAGAAGCAACGCTTGGGGAAAGGGCCTTGTCAGGCTTTTCACAGTACCTATAAGGAATTGAAACCCCGATGCCCAGGATGAAGCGGTTTTCAAAGCCCTGCTTTTCACAGTACCTATAAGGAATTGAAACTCCCTACTTCTGTTATATTTCCTGTAACAGCAGACTCACTTTTCACAGTACCTATAAGGAATTGAAACTTGTTACTGACAGTCGTCTGGAATCAGACACCGCCTGCTTTTCACAGTACCTATAAGGAATTGAAACTATAGAAAAGCAAAATGTCAGAGTCACCTGCCCCTGCCTTTTCACAGTACCTATAAGGAATTGAAACGAAGAAGAAGAGGGCGTAAAATTTGAACGATTTTTTACTTTTCACAGTACCTATAAGGAATTGAAACTTAAAATCTTTTAAATTAAAATCTGTAAGTTTCATTTTCTTTTCACAGTACCTATAAGGAATTGAAACCCGGCATTTTTCTTTCAAACAGATTTGTTTTTAAGAAACTTTTCACAGTACCTATAAGGAATTGAAACTGTACAGGTCATTCAAAAGCCGGAAAAACAAAAAATACTTTTCACAGTACCTATAAGGAATTGAAACGAAGAAGAGCCTACAATGAAAATAAAAAATTCTATTGCTTTTCACAGTACCTATAAGGAATTGAAACATAGAATCAAAGTAAGCGGTGTATTAACCCCACTTTTTAAGATTGAGAGGGTGTTGTATGGTTTGATTTCAACAAATGCTTGTCCACGTTTTGTGGCATCAAGACTTTA
>PDWJ01000102.1_pt1 | contig 117763 bp, 102 predicted proteins | sample 1430881 | NCBI WGS metagenome assembly PDWJ01 (sample SAMN01162460, study PRJNA174530) | Oral metagenome, whole genome shotgun sequencing project. | biome: Marine environment; feature: Marine mammal; material: Swab sample of the gingival sulcus; isolation source: swab sample of gingival sulcus... | reverse complement strand
GTCTTTCGCGAGCAGTTTTGTTTTCCCTGTTTTTATCCATACGCTCTCCGATTATCTGTAGATTACCTCCAGTATAGTTCAATCGATTGAACAATTCAAGAGATTAAATCGATTGATTGAATAGAGGAAAACTCTGTAAATACTGATGTCCAAAACGGAGAAAAATGACGGCTTTTTACTGTATTTTGCAGTTTGTTAGGGGCGAAGGTCTCATATCCTGCAATCGGCCTGCTTTTTTCTGGTATTCCTTCTTCCCCACTCTCTCCCACTGTATAACTACTTGAAATTATAAATTTTTATAGGGCAAAAGCTCTTTTCTGGCACTCTCCTGATAATATTTAAGCTTCTGTTTTTTTCTTTCTGAAAATATAAGCCCTTGATTATACATCTGTATATAGGCTGATCTATTTGCATACCGCTATATGTAGTGGCTTGTCTGTTTCATCTATCTTCTCGAGAATGCGGGTAATTATTTCCTTGACAGCCATGCAGTGGTCGGATAAAAGGAGAGTGTGGTTAAAAAGTGTATAAAAGTGGGAGAAAAGTGTTGAGAAGTGGGTCGATGGCAGGCATAGAAGATCGGTTTCGAGGGCGCTATGAATACGTCATAGACGACAAGGGACGTGTTCAGTTTCCTGCTGCATTCCGGAACGTTATGGAACTGCTTGGCTCCAGTGTTCTTATGGTTATTCCCTGGAAAGACCGTTTGCGTGCCTACCCGATAGAAAAATGGGCCGAGATTGAGACCAAGATTCTGCAGAGCGGTCTGGCTCTGAGGCGGTTTCTTGATTATGCATCCGGCGGGATAGTCCGTTGTACCTTTGATAATCAAGGTCGTATCCGTATTACTCGTGATACCTTGAAGAAGGCTGGCATCGAAAAGGAGGTCGTTTTTCTCGGAGGTATTGAATACGTCAATATTCTCGACAAGAAGGTCTGGCAAAAAGAGCACGCGGCCAACCATGAGGATTTTGAGAGCTTTAATGCGGATCTGTCAAGTCTTGGCATCAACTAGTTGTGGAGAGTGTATCTGAAATTCACATCTCGGTATTGGGCGATGAAGCGGTAGAGTTTTTAAACCCCGTTCCGGGTGGGCTCTATCTGGATTGTACGCTGGGGCTTGGTGGCCACACAGAGCTGATCCTGCAGCGCTCAAAACCCGATGGCAGAGTCATTGCCTTTGAATGGGATGTCGAAGCGCTGGAGAAGGCACAGGTCAGGCTCTCAAGATTTGCCGGGCGTCTTCAGATACTGCGGCGCAATTTTTCTGAGGTTCAGGAGGGGCTGGAAAGTATCGGCGTTACTCTGGTGGATGGGATTATAGCCGATGTCGGCTTGTCCTCTCTGCAGTTGGATCGGGGCCGGCGTGGTTTTAGTTTTCGCCGGGATGAGTTGCTCGATATGCGTATGGACAACCGTCGTCAGCTTACGGCGGCAGATCTTCTTGACAAGGCATCGCAGGAAGAGCTTGCCGATATTTTTTACTATTATGGCGAAGAGCGGCAGGCCAGGCCGATCGCAGCGGCCATTGCCGACAGGCGACGGATCCAGAAAATAGAGACCACGGGCCAGCTGGCGGAGCTTGTTTCAGAGGTGATTCCGAAAAGGTTTCACCCGAAAAAGATCCATGTTGCCACCAAGGTTTTTCAGGCCCTCAGGGTAGCGGTAAACGAAGAGCTCGAGAATCTCAGCTTTCTGCTTGAGCGGGCTGTTCGGTACTTAAAGCCGGGTGGAAGGTTTTGTGTGATAGCCTTTAACTCTTTAGAGGATCGCATTGTGAAATCGCATTTTAAGAGCTGCGAAAAGCTGAAAATACTGACCAAAAAACCAGTTGTTCCAGGTGAAGGTGAGATACGTTCAAATCCCAGGTCGAGAAGTGCACGATTGAGGGTTGCCGAGAAATTAACAGAATAAGAGGTGAGTTATGGACAATACTGCCGGATTTTTCGCACAGACTACAGTCCATTATGGCGTGAAGAGGAGAAGTGATCTCTGGTTTTCTACTTTCAATCCGGGCGTGCTGATGCCTGTTGTCAGGGGGGCTTCGTTGATTCTTTTTGCTGTTGTAATAGTGAATTTTGTCTGTAGCCTCGGGATACAGGGCATCGATAATTCTCTGTCAGGTCTGCAGTCGGTCAAGAATCGCCTTGAAGACAGAAATACAGATCTGCTTGTTGAGCAAGTTGTTTTGAATTTTAAACCGAGTATCGAAAGACTCGCCTTTCAACAGCTTGGCTTGGTCAACGGTATCGAGAGGGGGCAGGTGGTAAGGTTCAACAGAAAGACGGGCCGTTTTGAGCCTGTGCCTGAGAGCGGACAAGTGGCAAGGCTCGATCGAAAGAAAGGTCCTTTTGAGCCTATCTAGGCTGATATCATGCCCTTGAAACAGTCAGGTCTGAGGGTACAGGGAAAACGAAAACGGATCTGGTTGAGACTTCTTGGCCTTCTTCTTCTCTGTATCTTGTTGTATCTTCAGTATCGGTTTGATCTCTATGCTTTTATTACAGGGTTCAACGGTTTTGGTGAGGGGCGTGATCTGGGTGGGTACGGTACGGAGCGGGGCGTATTTTATGACCGTAAACTTCAGCTGTTTGCCGTCAATATGGAGGAAGTCGGTGTTCTTGTGCGTTGTCGGGAGGTTCGAGAGATCCCTGAGACGGCGAAAACGCTTGCAGAGATCTTATCTGTTAGCCAGCAAGGGCTTGTCAGCAAGTTGAAAAGCGGGGTTTTACGTTTTTGGGCGGCGCGTGGAATAACCGAGGAGCAGGAGCGACAGATACGGGCTGTCAATCTCTCCGGTGTGTATCTGAAAAAGGTGCAAAGACGCTATTATCCCCATGGAGAAAAGGCCGCATATCTCGTTGGCTTTGTTGACGGTGATGTCGGGCTGTTCGGCCTTGAACTGTATTATGAAAATATCCTTGTTTCTGGCAGGTCGGCTGACCTTGCTGCCAATGGTTCGCAGGATCTGGTTCTGACCGTTGATCTGCAAATCCAGGAAATTTTTGAGGAGCTTGTCTCTGTCATCGGGAAAAATGAGAATGTGGTAACCGCCTCGGCCTATCTGATGGAGGCGGCCACCGGGGCCTTGATCGCGGGTGCCCAATATCCGGGCTTTGACCCGAACCACACCTCACTCTACGATTGGCAAAGACTGGAAAATAAATTTTTTACGCCATTTGTTTTGCCGGAAAAATTTCGAAGATTTCTCAGAGACAGTGCCTTGTTTTACGGTCAGATCACTCCGGAATCCGCGTTTGTTCCCTGGAGTCTGCGCCCTGATCCCTCGCCATCGAGACAGATCGGGCTTTACGAAGCTCTCAATCTGGACAGACATGTACAGACCGATATCTGCAGTCCGGAGCAGGCGTTGATCTTTACATCTGCAAAGAGGAGGCCTGTTGCAACAGATGCCTCTTTGAATTTTGTGCCCAAAAAAACAACGCCTATCCGGTTGCTTTCGGCTTTTTCGTCCCTGCTGATTGGCTGGCAGGGCGGCTTGCCGCATGCGGTGAACAAGGTGGTCTCAAGAGAAGTCGAGGCTCCCTCGATTGAGAACATTGAGGTTCCATCTGCTGAGCTTATCAATCAAGGAGCAGAAGAGGGAGGCATTATTCAGAACCGGTCAGAATTAGAGCAGCTTTTTATGGCCATGTCCACAAGGGGTGATGGCTCTTTTTCTTATTTTCGGGATGCTGTCCTTGTCGTTGACGAGAGCACTGGTGGCAGCAGATTACTCGAAAACGACCTTACCTTTGTGGCGATACCGGCGCTTGGACAGGATCTGAGTATGCTGATTCTGGTGCAGCGTCGTCCTGACATGGCTTGTTTCAAGGCGCAGAGAACGCCTTCTGTCGTGCAGCTGGTTGACGAAAAAGCGATGAAAATATCTGCCTTGTATCAGGTCTTCCCGGCGATTGCCGATGTTATGCAACCAGAATCGGCACCTGACGAGAACTACAGAAAGAAGCAAAATATGCCGGCGCCGGTAAAAAATGAAGAGACAGCAAACCGACTTGTCAAACGAAGAATTATGCCGGATCTGAGAGGGCTGAGTTTGCGTAAAAGTCTTCGTTTGCTGGATAAAGCCCCGGTTTCTGTTCGTATAGAAGGGAGCGGGGTTGTTCTTCGACAAGAGCCTCCACCGGGAACCCCTCTTGTTCCCGATATGGAATGCCGCCTCTTGCTTGGTCGTAACACGCAGTAATTCTGCGGGGCTTGTTGCAGAGAGGCGATTTGGCATCAGTGCCAGGCTCTTCTGTCTCGTAGCCGGTGATGAAAAAAGTCTCCAATTCAGGGCCAGTTTTGTTATTTCACCAGAATCATGAGCAACTTCAATCGACACATAGCACTTGCCAAACTGCTCAAGGGGCTTACTTACAGTCTTGGTCCAAAATCCTCGCCGGTTGAGCTGGCGTCTCTTTTTGTCTCCGATGTTGTTGCTGATTCCAGGCAGGTCAGACAGGCATCTCTTTTTGTCGCTCTTGAAGGTGAGACGGTTGACGGCCATGATTTTATTGCCCAGGCCGAGGCGGCCGGGGCGGGTGCTGTTGTCTGTAACGCAGGAAAGGCAGACGTTCTGCGGGAATCTTTTCCGTCATTGTGCATCATCTCCGTTGCCGACACCGCTGAGACCTATGCCGGGATCTGCGCCAATCTCTTTGCTCATCCTGCCGAGCATCTCAAGCTGGTTGGCATTACCGGCACCAACGGCAAAACAACGGTAACCTATATCGTTGAAGACATACTGATCGCTGCCGGGAAAAACGTTGGTGTTATTGGGACGGTAAACAACCGGTACACAACAGAGCAGACGGGCCGTGTGCTTTTGCCTGCCAGTCTTACCACCCCGCAACCTTATGAACTGCAGGCTCTTCTCAGCGAGATGGTTGAGGCCGGAGTTGAATATCTGGTGATGGAGGTTTCATCCCATGCCCTGGTGCAAAACCGGGTGGGAGGTCTTCGATATGATGCGGCGGCCTTAACCAATATCAGCCGGGATCATCTCGATTATCACGGTGATATGGAGGCCTATTTTTCGGCGAAATTGCTTCTTTTCAGCAAGTATCTCAACGAAGATGGTCGTATTGTTTTGCCTGACATTCTTGAAGGTGAAGAAGATTGCAGAAAGGCCTTGGATGCATTTTGCCAGTCAAGAGAGTCACAAATCATATATTGGGGTGAGAGCGAAAAGGCAGATCTTCAGCTTGTCTCCCATACGTCGGATGTTGACAGCACAAGGCTTGATCTGTTGGTTGAGGGGCGATCTCTCCAGGTTCGTGCAAAACTTGCCGGTGCCTTTAACAGGGCAAATCTGCTGACAGCCATCGGGCTGGCCAAGGCCCTTGGCATATCGACAGAGGCAATTGTTCAGGGACTTTCTCAGACCGAAGGTGCCCCAGGGAGGCTCGAGAGAATCAGGGTTGACCAGTGGAATCCCCGCTGCCCCAGAGTTTTTGTCGATTATGCCCACACCCCGGACGCCCTGGAGAAGGTCCTCTCTACGGTAAGGACCCTGCCGCACAGGAATGTGTTTGCCGTCTTTGGCTGTGGCGGCGACAGGGATCCCGGTAAAAGGGCCTTGATGGGTGGCGTTGGCGCAAGACTTGCCGATGTGGGAATTATAACCAGCGATAACCCGCGAACCGAAGATCCCGGGACAATCATCGCTCAGATCCTCGACGGTGTACGGGAAGAAGAGGTTCCCGTCTATGATAGACCCTGGTTGACTGAAAGAAGCGATCTGGAACGAGGCTGCCTGATAATAGAAGATCGTCGTGAGGCCATTTTCTGTGCGATACGCAGCGCAGGACCCGAAGATATCGTGGTAATCGCCGGTAAAGGGCACGAAGCCTATCAGATACGCGGCAGAGACAAAATCTTTTTCGCTGATAATAAAGAGGCCCAGGATGCGCTGTTTTCCTGGACGCCGCAGATCGTTGCCGATGCCACAAGGGGGCGAATTATCTCTGGAGCGGCAAACAAGGATCGGCTCCTGGGGACGGTTATCACCGATAGCCGGATCAAGAGTCGAAATGGTGTTTTTGTCGCCCTGCGCGGTGAAAAAAAGGATGGACATACTTTTGCCCTGCAGGCTGCAGCAAGTGGTGCCAGTTGTCTTGTTGTTGAGCGTCTCCTCGCCGGTCTTGACGAAGATGTCGTACAGATCGTCGTTGACGATACCACAAAGGCTCTCGGCGATCTTGCGGCGTATAGAAGACGGGCCTTTCAAGGGGAAACCGGTCCACAGATTATCGGTATTACCGGAAGCTGCGGTAAAACGACCGTCAAGGAGATGAGCGCAGCAATTTTTACAGCCAGATATCCTCCAGGACCTGATTATCCTGCCAACTCTGTCCTGAAAACCAGCGGAAATTTCAATAACAGCATCGGCCTGCCGTTGTCACTGCTGCCCCTTGGAGTACACCACAGGGCGGTCATTCTGGAGATGGGTATGAATGCCCCCGGTGAGATAACGGCTCTGGCTGCGATAGCCGATCCTGATATCAGTTGTATTACCAACATCAGTGGGGGCCATCTTGCAGGACTTGGTTCCATTGAGGGTGTGGTCGCTGCCAAAGAGGAGATATTTGCGGCGACCAAGGCCTCTGGAGTCCTTGTCGTAAACCTTGATGATCCAAGAGTTGCCGGTCTGGCGGGGAAATACCCTCAGAAAAAAATAACCTTTGGTATCAAATGCCATTTGCAGGGGCTCCAGGCGGATATCTGGGCCGATGACGTCTGTTACAGGGATGATGGCTCAAGCCAGTTTATGCTGCATTATCGGAACAATGCGGAACGGATTGCTCTTTTTCTCCCCGGTGAGCATAACGTGTTGAACGCGCTCTGTGCTGCGGCGATAGCAATAGCAGCTGGCTGTTCGATGGCAGAGGTTGCAGATGGTTTGTCGAATGTACGGGCAATCGGGAAGAGGATGGAGACCATCCTTTCCCGGTCTGGGTTTACGATATTCAATGATACCTACAATGCAAATCCCGCTTCGATGGAGGCCGGCTTGCGTACGCTTGCCTCTTTTGCTTGCAGGCGGCGTCTGGCGGTTCTGGGAGATATGCTTGAGCTTGGCGATTCAGCTCCCAAGGCCCATTACACAATCGGCGCCCTGGTTGCCCGCCTGGGTGTAGATATGCTCATCTGCTATGGTGAATGGGCTGTGGATATGATGAAGGGGTTTAATGCCGAGAAGACAAACGGTTCGTGTTCTGTCGCGACAACAAAAGATGAAATCGTCTCTCGTCTTGCCGAAATGATTGAAAAAAAAGAGCTGGGTACAGGAGATGCGCTTCTGGTCAAGGCATCCCGGGGACTACAGTTTGAAACAATTGTCAAGGTTATGGAATAAAATATCGTTGCTGCCTTGAGAAAAATGCCTTATGCAAAGTTCCTCTTTGCATCTGGAAAATTTTGTGCCCCAAGGGTGGGAGATAGGACCTCTCGTTTGCGGATTGTTCGGATACAATGAGGAGCTGAGTCTATTTTCGGAGAGAGCATCCATGCTGTACTATTTTCTATATCCGCTGCATACCAGCCTGAGCGTTTTCAACGTCTTCAAGTATATCACCTTTCGCTCGATTGGTGCAGCCCTTACGGCCTTTGTTCTCGTCATCTGTTTTGGCCCCCTGTTCATTCGCAGCATGCGTTCTTTTGGTGTCGGGCAGGTCGTGAGAAAGGATGTCCCGGATCATGAAGGCAAACGCGGTACGCCGACTATGGGCGGTGTGCTTATCGTGGCCGCTGTCTCTGCGGCAACCCTTCTCTGGGCCAGATTGGATAACCTCTTCGTTTGGCTCTGTCTCTTTATCACTGTATCCTACAGTGCAATCGGGGCCATTGATGATATCAAAAAGCTGAAGAAAAATAACAGTGACGGGCTTGGTTTCAAAGGCAAACTGCTGTTGCAGTCTGTTGGAGCCTTGGCCTTTGTCTGTGTTCTCTATTGGGCTCCAGGTTTTGATGGCCATCTCAGTTTTCCCTTTGTAAAAAGTTTCAGACCAGACATTGGTGCGTATTATATCCCTTTTACGGTGTTGGTCGTTGTCGGCGCTTCAAATGCCGTAAACTTAACCGACGGTCTGGATGGTCTTGCCGCCGGGCCAACGATTGTAACCACAGCCGTCTATCTTCTGTTTTCGTATCTGGCCGGCAATGCGGTTTTGTCAGGGTATCTGCATATCCCTAATGTCCCTGGCTGCGGTGAGCTGACCATCTTCTGTGGCACAATTTTTGGCGCCTGTCTTGGTTTTTTGTGGTTCAATGCGCATCCGGCCCAACTGTTTATGGGCGATGTCGGCTCTTTACCTCTGGGTGGGGCCCTGGGAGGAATTGCCATTATCACCAAGCAGGAGTTTTTGCTGGTTATTGTTGGCGGTATCTTTGTTATGGAGGCCGTATCTGTGATCCTTCAGGTCGGTTACTTCAAATGGTCAAAGGGCAAAAGACTGTTTCGTATGGCGCCCTTTCACCATCATTTTGAGAGAAAGGGCTGGCATGAAAACAAGGTTGTCGTCCGCTTCTGGATTATCTCTATAATGCTTGCTCTTGTTGCCCTTGCAACCCTGAAATTACGCTGATGAAAGAGACGCTTATCCATTCAGGACAAAAGGTCTGTATTGTCGGGCTTGGAGTAACAGGCAAGGCTGCGATCCGCTACTGTCAGAGTAGAGGCGCAGAGGTTTGTCTCTCGGATATGCGTCCGGAAAACCAGCTGTTACAAGAAGAAGGAGACTTTCTGCGAGAACATCAGCTTGCCTATGAGTGTGGGGGGCATCGTCTGGCCTTTCTCGCGGGCTGCGACGTCGTGTTACCAAGCCCGGGTGTTGATCTGCGACAGGAACCATTTTCTCTGCTTGCGCTTGAAAAGCCTATGGTTCTGGGGGAACTTGCGGTGGTGGCCGGTGAACTGGATTCTCCGGTAATCGCCGTTACAGGAAGCAACGGAAAGACCACAGTAACCACCCTTTTGGCCGAGGTCTTGAGAGCTGCCGGGAAACGGGTTTTTGTCGGTGGAAATATCGGAACACCGGTGTATGAATATTGTCTGAGCCCTGAGAAGTACGATGTCGTGGTTCTTGAGGTTTCAAGTTTTCAACTTGAATGCTGCGCAGGGTTTGCCCCGGATGCAGCCGTTCTTCTCAATATTACAGCCGATCATCTGGACCGATATTCTTCTATTGCACAATATGCTGCGGCAAAGGCGTCTCTTTTCGCTGATATGAAAGAAGGGGGGCTGGCTGTAATCTCGGGTGATGACCGGCTTTGCCGGGATATTGAGCTGCCCTCGGGGGTACGGAGACAGACCTTTGGCTTTTCGGCAGGCTGCAGCCTGCGTATCGGTGAAAAGGATTTTGTCTGCTCAAAAGAGTCTGGGGAAAAACAGCGGTTTACCTATGACTCCGATCGCTTGACCGGTTTTGCGGCCTCGAATTACGCTGCGGCCTATCTTGTTTTGCAGCATTTTTCTGTGGATAGCAGGACAATTGCCCGCGGCTTCCAGGAGTTTCAAACGCCTCCCCACCGTCTTGAGCAGGTGACTGAAATTGGCGGTGTCTCTTTTGTGAACGATTCAAAGGCAACCAATACCGGTGCTGTTATCGGTGCCTTGAAACGCATACAGGGCAACGTGATCCTCATTGCCGGCGGGCGTGGTAAGGGTGAGAATTACCGCTCTCTGAGAGAATGTGTACGCGAAAGGGTCGGCGCTCTGATTCTCATTGGTGAGGCGGCTGAGGCCCTGGCGGCCGATCTGGGGGATCTGGTCTCTTGCCTGAGGGCAGGCACTCTTGACGAAGCTGTAGGCCTTGCCTTCGAGTGTGCTGCACCGGGAGATACGGTTCTTTTCTCTCCAGCCTGTGCCAGTTTTGATATGTTTACCGGTTATGCGCAGAGGGGAATCCGTTTCAGAGAAGCCGTTGGCCGACTGGCAGAAACCGTCCAGAAACGACAACAACCTGAAAAGACAGAGAAAAAAATTCGACTTCTGCTCACCGGAGGGGGCACTGGAGGACACCTGTTTCCTGCCGTGGCTGCGGCCGAGCAGTTTGTAAAAGGTTTTCCAGATACCGAAATCCTCTTTGTTGGTACAAAAAGGAAGATGGATGCGGGTATTCTTGCCGAGTACGGTTTTAACAGTGCGGCAGTTCACTGTTACGGTCTTAAGGGGAAGAGTCTGTTGAAACTTGTCTTCGCCCTTGTCTCACTTCCCTGGGCGTATATGCAGAGCCTGTGGCTGGTTCGACGCTTTCGTCCGGATTGTATTCTGGGGGTGGGCGGCTATGTTACCGGCCCGGTGATTGCGGCCGGGAAAACACTCGGTGTTGCCTGTATCATCCACGAACAGAATTCGCTGCCGGGTCTGGCAAACAGGCAGTTGGGCAGAATTGCAGATCGCGTTTGTCTCTCTTTACCCGGCCCAGAACATTTTTTTGATGCGAAAAAGATTGTATATACCGGAAATCCGGTGCGGGAGAGTATCCGTCAACTGGCGAAAAAAACAAGACCAGGAAACGCTGAAAAATGTTGTTTGCTGGTACTTGGCGGTAGTCTGGGGGCAGAGGCCCTGAATCGTTTGCTGCCCGAAGCCGCTGCCCTGCTGCCTGCTGCTCAGAAGGCCCGGTTGCGAGTGATCCATCAAACCGGTGTTGAAAGAGAGGCGGGGGTCGCCGAGGCCTACAAAAAAAGCGGGGTTGAGGCGTTGGCAGAGCCCTTTATCAAAGAGATGGCAGAGGTATATGCCCAGGCTGATTTTGTTGTTTCAAGGGCCGGTGCAACAACCCTTGCCGAGCTTTCGGTGGCTGGAAAACCGGCAATACTCATCCCCTATCCCTATGCAGCCGACAACCATCAGAAAAAAAACGCCGAGTGTTATGTGCAGGGCAAAGGGGCCCTGTTGCACGTTCAGGAGCAGCTTACACCAGAAAAACTGGCCATCGAAATTGAACGGCTGCTCGTCGATGCCAAACTCCGCGATGAGATGTCTTCTGCGATGAAAAAACTGTCGTCTCCGGATGCGGCCGAACGTATCGTTGCCTGTTGTCTTGAGTGTATTCAAGCCTGTGAATAACTATGTACCAGAAAAAAACACATATCCATTTTGTCGGCATTGGCGGTATTGGCATGAGTGGTATCGCGGAGCTGTTGCTGAATCTGGGCTACACTGTATCTGGTTCGGATATCCAGTCTTCATCGCAGACGAAGAGGCTGGCAGAACTTGGCGGAACGATATACCAGGGCCATGATCGTGCCTGGGGTGCCGGTGCCGATGTGGTCGTCACCTCTTCTGCGATCTCCGAGAAAAATCCAGAGGTGCTTCGGGCCCGTGAGGCGGGTATCCCGGTCATTATGCGGGCGGAGATGCTGGCGGAGCTGATGCGTCTGAAAAAATATGGTATCGCCATCGCCGGAAGTCATGGCAAAACATCGACAACATCAATGGTCAGCTGTATGCTTGCCGCAGCGCATCTTGATCCAACCGTTGTTGTTGGCGGCAGGGTGGATGCCCTCGGAGGCAATGTCAAGCTTGGTGAGGGTGAGTTTCTGGTGGCCGAGGCCGATGAAAGTGACGGCTCTTTTCTGAAATTGTCTCCAGTCGTTGAGGTTATCACCAATATCGATCTCGAGCATCTCGACTATTACCGGGATATTGAACATATCAAAGAGACCTTTCTCCAGTTTATCGAAAAAATTCCTTTCTATGGAAGAGCCATTCTCTGCATTGATAATGCGTATATCGCAGAAATACTGCCTCACATCCGCAAGAGGACGCTTACCTACGGTCTGACTTCCCGGGCCGACGTCTATGCGGAGGATATCTCTTATAAAAACGAGCGGGTCTGTTGTACGGTAAAGGACCAGTCCGGCAGGCTGGGGGATATCTCTGTTGTTCCCCCCGGTCTACATAGCGTCTACAATGCCCTTGCTGCAGTCTGTGTTGGTCTTGAGCTGGAGCTTGACTTTCGCGAGATACAGCGGGGGCTCGAGAGTTTTGCCGGTGTGCAGCGCAGAATGCAGAAGAAGGGCGAGGTTGGTGGAATAGAAATTGTTGATGATTATGGGCATCACCCCACCGAAATACGCACAACCCTTGATGCTGTCAAAAAGGCCTGGCCGGAGAGGCGTCTTGTCGTTTTGTTTCAGCCCCATCGCTATTCACGAACCAAGGCGTTGTTTAAGGAGTTTCAGACCTGTTTCGATAAGGCCGATGTGCTTGTTCTTTGCGATATTTATCCGGCCTCGGAAGAGCCTATCGCCGGGGTGAGCAGCAAAACCCTTCTTGAGTCAATAAGGATAGAAGGGCAGACCGCCTATATCCCGGATGTTACAACCATGGCAAAGGATGTCTTGCCTCTTCTGAAAAAAGGAGATTTGTTGTTGACCCTTGGTGCTGGAAATATTGTTCAGGTCGGTGAAGAGCTATTGGACTTGATCGCTTCCCGGGGGCTGGCTTGATGGACGCTCGGATACAAAAGATATTGGAGCCGGTCTTTGGAGAGCGGTTGATATATGACTGCCCGCTGAAAAAGTATACCACTCTTGGTATCGGCGGGCCGGCGGATGCCCTGGTTGTCGTTGAAGATGAAGATGAACTCAGGCTGGTTCTGGGGGTTGCTCGGGCGCAGCAGATTCCCTGGCGGGTTATCGGTAAGGGCAGCAATATCCTGGTAAGAGATGCTGGCTATCGGGGTCTTGTGCTTAAGTTGGGCGGCATGTTTTCTGCGATTGAGGTTATCTCTGATCGTTCGGGGCGGGTGAGTTTACAGGTGGGTGCCGGGTGCAGCCTGACCAGACTCAACCGGTTTTGTTGGCAGAACTCCTTAAGCGGTCTTGAATTCAGTTACGGGATACCCGGGACGCTCGGGGGTGCGGTATTGATGAACGCCGGAGCCTGGGGACGGGAGATGGCCGAAGTTGTGCGGGAGGTTGCTCTTTTCAGTGCTCTGGAAAAGCGTGTGTTGGAAAAAGAAGATCTGCGTTTCTGTTACAGGGGGTGGCCTGATTATGGACTATATGCGAAAGATTGGCTTGTTGCTGATATTGTTCTTGCTCTCAAGAAAGATGATGGTCAAAAGGTCGAAGCCAGATCAAGGGAGCTGTTGCAGAAAAGAAAACTAAGTCAACCCTATACACAGCCCAGCGCGGGATCTTTTTTTAAGAACCCGCGCGGTCACAGTGCCGGGCAGTTGATCGATGAATGCGGCCTGAAAGGCCTCTCTGTTGGTGGCGCGATGGTGTCGACAAGGCATGCAAATTTTCTGGTGAATACCGGCTCGGCGACGGCAAGGGATATGTTGGCGCTTATGGCAGAGATCCAGAAGGCCGTTAGGGAAAAATTTGCCATAGATCTGGAGCCCGAGGTTCATATTCTCTAGGTTTGTCTTGTTTTTTGGGCAGGTTCTCTGGTATGTGTTTGCGGTATACAGTGGTCTTGTCTTTTCGTTTGTGAGCTATGAAATTTTCTCGTTGGATAAAAAAAGAACCTGGTTTTTTCTCGCCTGGGGCAAAAGAGGGGTATTTGTCTGAAGAGACTGTCTCCTTGAAGCTTCCGGAACATCTTGAAAGCCTTGATCTTCCAAGGAAGCCAGGCTTCAGGCTGTTGCGGTTTTTGCGCGGAAGCTCCCTTCCAAAGAGGCCGAATGTATATTCTCCGGTGATTGAGAGGAAACGTTACAGAAAGAAGATTTGCGTTCTTGCTGGTCTTTTGCTTGTACTTGCCGGCCTTTGGGGAGGCGGGCAGAAGATCGTGGAAACCTGGTTGCGGGAGACAGAGTTTTTTAAGGTTACCGAGATCATGATCTCCGGGCAGGATGTTGTCCCCAGAGAGCTGTTGCAGTCTTCATCCGGGATTCTATTGCATCAATCCAGCCTGTTTGACCTGGATCCTGCTGTCGTGGAAAAAAGGCTGGTCAGTATCCCATGGATAAAGAGGGCCGCTGTCAAGCGCGATTGGCCGTCGACGGTCAGGATAGAGGTGATTGAATACCAGCCGATAGCCCTGGTACATAGCCTGAAGGATAAAAAACCGGTTCTCTCTTATGTCGATCGAGATGGAGAAGCGTTTTTTCCGGTTCGTCCAGAGAGCAGGATCGACTTCCCTGTAATAACCGGTATCTCAGATGTGAATGATCCGGATATTTACCGCAGCGCCTTCAAGGAAGTCCTGATCCTGTTGAAGAGGGCTCAGAGAAATAATCCTTATCTTCCCGCACAGTCTCTGTCTGAAATCCATGTAAATGCGAAGGGGGAACTCACCTTGTATCTTGTTGAGTATTCGTTCCCGATTTATTTTGGTAAGGGGCAGACGGAGCAAAAGTTTGACAGACTGGTCTACGTGCTCAAGGATCTGTACAGGAGAAAAAATGGTAAAGAGAGCATTTCAGAGGTCGCGTTTATAAATATGGATTACTTTCAGGATAAGGTGTTGGTGAGTAACAATGGACAGGATTGATAACGGGTTTGAAGAACAGCAGGTGGAAGATGGCGTGGTCGGTATCAAGGAACAGGCGGTCAGCGCGGAGCGAGAACCCAGAGAGCCGGGGGAGATTGTCGTAGGACTGGATGTCGGCACCACGAAAATCTGTTGTGTCGTCGGCGAGGTTCGTGTTGATGGTGTCGAGATACTCGGTCTTGGCATTGTGCCATCTCTTGGCATCAAAAAGGGTATCGTCGTCAATATCGAAAGCGCCGTTGCCTCAATCAGACAGGCCGTACGACTCGCCGAGGACGATGTCGGTTTTGTTCTGCAATCCGAGCCGGTGTTTGTCGGCATAGCCGGTAATCATATCAAGGGCTTTACCAGTCCGGGTATCATTCCGATAAACAATAGAAAGATTAAACAATCCGACATTCAGGATGTCATCGCAGCGGCAAAATGTGTAAAAATATCTGAAAATCAAAAGGTTATTCATGTCCTGCCCCAGGGATATATGGTCGACGATAATGTTGGGATTCAGAATCCTGTTGGCATGTCCGGTGTCCGACTGGTCACCAATGTACATATTGTTACAGCGGATATCGCGGCAGTCAATAACCTGGTAACCTGCTGTAAAAATGCAGGGCTTCGGGTTGCCCATCTCGTCCTTGAATCAATTGCCTCGTCTTCTGCCACACTGTCTGAAGATGAACGGGAGCAGGGGGTCGCACTTATTGACATAGGTGGCGGTACAACGGATCTTGCTGTTTTTTGTGATGGTAATATTTGCCATACCAGTGAAATTGCTCTTGGCGGACATAACCTGACCAACGATCTTTCGCATGGACTGCGCACTCCGCTTCAGGATGCGGAGCGTCTCAAGGAAGATTATGGCGGGGCTGTGGCCGCTGCCATACCACCAAACGTCTATGTTGAGGTACCGACGGTGGGGGATCGGAATCCACGCAGGGTCGAACAGAAAGTACTGGTAGAGATGCTGGAGGCCCGTATTGAGGAGATCCTTGAGATTGTCGATAAAGAACTTATCAGATCCGGGCAGAAAAACAAGATCAATGCCGGAATAGTGATTACCGGAGGAACGGCGCTTTTGGAGAACCTGGTTGATCTCGCAGAGCAGGTATTTAATCTGCCGGTGAGAATTGGTTATCCTATAGAAATTAAAGGAAAAACAGAGGGGCTTTATTCTCCTCGATGCACCACTGCTGCAGGGTTGATTGTTTACGCAAAACAGGTGAGCGCAGAACGGAGGCCGACAAACACCTCATTCGTTCAGAAATTCTGGAATTGGATTAAAAGCGTTTCGTAGGTCTTTCTTGTTGATTGTACCTGCCAACGTGGTATCTTAGTGCAGTCAAAAATTTGTTTTTTTCTTCGTCTTGTAGACCAGATTTTTCTGGAAATGTTCAATTTCCAGAGGGTGTTGTCGTTGTCTCTTCGGGCGGAGTTTCTGTTTCTTGAGCATGTCTTTCGGGATATTTTGGCCGTTTTTCATGGTAACAAAAAATTTTATTTTATCGATATTCTGCTTCGGGGGTGTGTATGCCTTTTAGGATGCCGGATTCAAAAACTGTCACAGTGATCAAGGTTATTGGCGTCGGTGGTGCTGGCGGAAATGCCATTAATCGGATGGTGGACAATCAGCTGCAAGGGGTGGATTTTATCGCCGCAAATACCGATAAACAGGCACTCGACCAGTCCCGGGCGGATCTTTGTCTGCATCTTGGCCCTGAAGAGACAAAGGGACTCGGCGCCGGCGCTGACCCTGAGGTCGGTCTTATGGCTGCAAAGGAGTCAAGGGCGGTTATCGAACAGGCCCTGCAGGGGAGTCATATGGTGTTTATCGCTGCCGGTCTGGGTGGCGGTACCGGAACAGGAGCCGCTCCTGTGGTTGCCGAGATCAGCAAGAATCTGGGGGCCCTCACCGTTGCTGTCGTGACCAAGCCCTTTGCTGCAGAAGGAAAGGCCCGGGCAAATAACGCACAGGCCGGTTGGCAGGAGCTGCGAAAGCATGTTGATACGATTATCACCATACCAAATGACAGGTTGTTGGTATGTATGGATAAAAATGATAAATTTGAGGATATGCTCGCCAAGGTGGATAATGTTCTGCTGGAGGCTGTAAAGGGGATAACCGATCTCATCAACGTTCCCGGCCTGATCAATGCCGATTTTGCCGATCTGAAAACGATTATGAAAGAGGTCGGGCCAGCGGTCATGGGTTCCGGTTTGGCGTCTGGAGAAGGGCGTGCCTCAGAAGCGGCAAAAATGGCCGTTGATAATGAGCTGCTTGAAGAGTGTGGTGTTGACGGTGCCAGAGGACTGATTATCAACATTTCTGCATCGAAAGAGACCCTTACCATGGCCGAGTTTATAGAGACATCGACCTGCATTCAGCAGAAGGTGGATGAGAGTGCCAAGATTGTTATCGGTGCCTCGTACGATGATGATCTCGGTGACAAACTTCGGGTAACCGTTGTCGCTACCGGAGTCGGAAATGTTCAGAAAAAGAACACGATCAACCCCCTTGAAGGTCGTGGGCAGAAGGCCATGAGCCAGGGTTCACATGGACCTGAGGCGTTATCCAGGAGTGTTTCAGCCTCCCCGAATGTGCATCCCTCTCTGCCGAAGCTGCCAAGTTCCAAGTTTGAGAATTATGATGCCCTTGGATCTTCAGATGTTCCAAACGGGCGCAGTGTAGATATGTACAAGCAAAATAGTGAGATATTTGAGCGTCCGGCATATCTGCGAAAAAAGGCTAATTAACACCTTCTTGCAAATGTTTGTCGCCGAGTTTTCCGGGGGGGAAAAGGCCAGGTGGTTTTGCATGACGAACGGCCAATATCAAAAATGGAGTGCCAGACATAAAAAGGCGCAGGTTTTTGTCGTTGGCAGTTCTCTCCGTTTGCGGAGTATTGTTGATGAGTGAGCAGGGCGGTCAGCATGTTCGAGGCGATTTAGGGGATGGAATTGGTTCGTTTAAGCTTGTAAAATACTTCTCTTTTTCCAGTATTGGCGCCTTTCTCCTTTTTACGCTGATTCTCTCCTGGCTTATTTCTGATAACGCCCGCAAGGTGATGCTCGAGCAGAACGAAGAGTATTCCCTGCTCATTGCTGAAAATATCAATCAGCAGGTCTATCGGCGGTTTGTACTGCCGGTTCTTGTCCGCTATGGTGCTATTGCCCTGCGCAAACCAGAACAGTTTGAACTCCTGGATTCTGTGGTAAAAAGTGTAACCCAGGGAATGAAAATCGGTTCTGTCACCATCTATGACTCTTCCAAAAATATCATCTCGTATTCGACGATCCCCGAGCTGATCGGCAAAAAGGATCTTGGAAAACAGGAGTATGAGGCCGCTCTGGCCGGAAATCCCAACTCTCGTTTAACCTACAGCGGCTCGGTCTTGAGTCTGTTGCATATAACAAAGGGGGTGGAGTGCAATCTCAAGACCTTTATTCCCTTCAAGCAGGTGCGAACCGATGGAGAGGACGATCTTATAATGGGTGTTATTGAGATTGATAAGGATCTGTCGAAAAATTATGCCCATATCCTCAAATTCCAAGGATGGATAATTATTGTCTCCAGCTTTGTGATGGCTGTCCTTTTTCTAGTTCTTCGCCTGATTGTCTCCAGGGCCGGTGAGAAGATCGAGCGGAGGGCACTTGAGCAGCAGCGGCTTGAGGAGAAGCTGAATCAGACAGAGAGACTGGCTCATTTGGGAACAATGGTGGCGACCGTCAGTCACGAAATCAAAAGCCCGCTTGGTATAGTCCGCAGTACAGCGGAAATCTTAAAAAAGCGTATCCGGCAGATCGCGCCGGGCAACGAACATCTTGCCGGTATCATTGTTGATGAGACGAGCCGCTTGAATACCATCGTCGTTGAGTTTCTCGACTTTGCCCGGCCGCAAAGTCTGAAATGCAAATCTGTAGATGTCAATAGAATAATCTGTGAGGTTGTTGAGTTTCTCTCGCAGGAACTCAAGGTCAACAATATAGACTTGATTTCTGATCTGAGTCCTGATTTGCCCAAAAAAGAGATCGATGCAGAACAGTTTTACCGGGCCTTGCTGAATATTTGTATCAACAGTCTACAGGCTATGGAAAAGGGTGGTACTCTTTCTGTACATTCTGGACTGGATACAGAGAAAAGGCTCCATATCACCGTGCGTGACAGTGGCCCGGGTATTGCCGCTGAAAATCTTAAAAAAATATTTGAACCGTTTTTTACGCAGAAAAACCGAGGAACCGGTCTTGGCCTTGCCATCACCAAAAATATCGTTGAGCTCCACGGCGCTGAACTTTCGGTGGAAAGTGTTATCGGAGAAGGCGCTGCATTTACCATTGTATTTCCGGCCTGACCCTGAGAGCGGTTTTTTGGGGTTTGCTGTTGCCGGATCAGTATTCTATTACTCTCTGTGGGGGACCTATGGGCAAGAAAATTGTTATAGTAGGGGCTGTGGCGGCAGGGCCGAAAGCGGCCTGCCGGGTGAGGCGAATTATGCCGGAGGCCGAGGTTACACTTATCGATGAAGACAGCCTTATCTCCTATGGCGGCTGCGGGATACCCTATTTTGTTGCGGGTGATGTCGCCGATGAAAAGGAGTTGAGGTCAACCAGTTTTCATATGGTCCGTGATGCCTCATTTTTTGAAAAGGCCAAGGGCGTTACAGTCTTGACCAGGACGAGGGCTGTATCCATTGATCGGAAAAACAAGACAGTCATGGTCGAAGATCTTGCAACAAATGAGAAAAAGACTCTTGCATACGATAGCCTTATGCTGGCAACAGGCAGCAGCCCTGTGCGTCTGCCGATTCCCGGAGCCGATGCAGCCAATGTCTTTTCTGTCAACAATCTGCACAGGGCAATAGAGATCAAGGATCTGATTGCCAGGGGCAAGGTGGGCAAGGCCGTGGTCATCGGCGGCGGGGCCATTGGCATTGAGATGGCAGAAGCATTTGCCGATCTATGGGGTATCCCGACAGCAATTGTCGAATTTCAGGACCAGCTTCTGCCCGGAATTGTCGATAAACCGATTGCCAAGATAATGGCAAAGGGCCTGCGTGACGGCGGGGTAGATGTCTTTCTCGGTCAAGGAGCGCAGGAGATAGTTGTCGAAAATGGCCTGGCGGTTGGAGTGCGCACCGCAATCCAGACCCATGACGCTGATATCGTTATCATGGCAGTAGGAATTCAACCGAGAAGTGAGCTTGCCGTTGCTGCTGGTCTTCAGGTCTCAGATCGCGGGGCAATTACCGTGAATGAGAGGATGCAGACATCCGATCCAGATATTTATGCGGCCGGTGATTGTGTCGAGATCACCCATCTGGTCTCAGGCAGGAAGTTTATGGCCCCATTTGGCAGTATGGCAAACAGGGAAGGACGGGTTGCCGCTGACAATATGTGCGGTTTGCCCAGTGTTTTCAGAGGCGGGGTCGCCAGTTTTATCGTCAAGGCCTTTGACGTGGCTGTTGGCTCAGTGGGGCTCAGTTACGCCGCAGCCCTGCGGGAGGGGTTTGATGCCGGTTATTCCTTGTCAACGCCGTCAGACAGGGCGCATTTTTATCCAGGCCAGACCGTTATTGCCCTGGAATTGGTCTTTGATAAGAAGAGCAGAAGGGTGCTTGGCCTGCAGGGATCTGGGCCTGTTAACGATGGACTCTCCGTTCGATTAGATGCCGCCGCTGTAGCCATTGCTGCCGGAGCAACCATCGATGACGTTGGTCGTATCGAAATGGCCTATTCTCCACCGTTTTCTCCGGCGATCGATCCGATAAACGCGGCTGCCTATATTGCCGATAATCTCTGTGCGAAGATAATGCGACAGATAGATATTCACGAATTTAATGAATATATGTCAGCTCCTCAGCGCTACGAGGACCGGATGGTTGTCGATGTACGTTACGCCAAGGAGGCAGAACCATTTGTTGAAAAATTTGGTGCCGATCGTTGGCTATCATTGCCCTACGAACAGGTCCGTTCTCGGTGGAGCGAGCTTCCACAGGACAAGGAGTTGATTATCTTCTGTAATGCCGGTTCACGGTCTTTTGAGGTTCAGACCATGCTGGATGCCGTGGGTTTAAAAAACAGCCTGGTTGTACCGGGCGGTTTCAACATCATCCGTCGTATGGGTGAGGATTGGCTACCCTGAGCAGGGCTTTGTCTTAGGCGAAGCTGTTTTTGGCTGAAATCTGGAAAAGTGGTTGCCAACATCTTCAGGTTTATGGGCGTCTGAGCTGAGAACGAAACGCAGGCCGTGCTTTTTTGCAAGCCCGAGAATCTGTCGGTTCGGGAAGGGCTCGCCGCGGATTGCGATCCCTGAGGTGTTGATCTCAAGAGCCATTCCCCGGGCAGAGATTAGGGCGAGCAGGTCGTCAATTTCCTGGTAGTGCCGGTCGTTGAGCCGGTGCCCGGGAACCCATCTCAGGGCTGCGTCAAGATGGCAGAGGACGGTCCCGTTCAGGCAAGTAACGGCTTCGCTGAGGTTGGCAATATACCTTCTGAAAAGCTCTGAACAATCCAGTCCGGCAAATCTGCGCAGGTTTTCCTCCCTTTTACTGAGCAGGTTGATGTGTTCTCGCTCGCCGGGCAGCAAAAGAAAATGGCAGGAGATCCCTATCTCATCCCACTCGCGGGCAGCAAGCCTTTGCCGCAGTTTGTCCCTGCTGTCGCTGTTATAACCACATTCAACCCCCAATCTGATCCTGATTTTGTCTGCATATTTTTGCTGCAGGCGTCTGCCTTCGCTAAAATAGTAGTCGAAATCTTCTTCACTGAGCCATGACGGCCAGCGGCTGACGATCCCTTCTTCCATATGTTCCAAAAAAGTGATAACCCGCAGACCTTTTTTTACCGCCTCTAGGACATACTCTTCCATCGAGCCCTGGGCATGCCCGCAGAGAAAGGTGTGCACATGATGGTCAGAGAAGAGATCGGAAGGCTCTACAAGACCGCTGTATTGCATACAGATGGCTCTCTCTTGGGGATGTTTTGAAAGTAAACGGGGAAGAATCCGGTAAATCAGGCATTGCCTTTGGGAAAGAAGTGCAGGGTGCCATCAATATCGGAGGTGTCGCAAAAATGACCTTGTTCCAGTTCAAAATCAAGGTATTCTTCGACTCCGTCAATGGGAAGTGACAACACCGGACCATCGGGGAGATGGTAAACCACTGTTTTTACATCGGTTAAATCAATTTTGCTGTAAAAAATCATTATGCACGTCCTTTGAGGCCCTTCTGTTGTACGGAATTCCGAAACGAGCAGTCTGTGATATACGCAATACGAGTAAAAACTGCAAGCATTAACGCCTGGGCAATACATTTGTGAGTGTTTTTTTCACACAGTTGTAACAGGCAGGCGATTACAGTTGTCGTGAAAGAGCCTCTTGTGACTTTATATGAGCCGGTCTTGAGGAAAGATTTTCGTAAAGAGGTCTACACAAATTATTGGTTTGTTATTATAGTGCCCGCAGACGTTTGGCAAGAGAACATGAAGGGATACTATTCTCTGTTGTTCTCCCAATTTTATCATGGTTTTTGATGCAGCGGGGGTAAAGGGAATGAATCAAGCAGGGTGCGGTGAAGCAAAGACAAATATCCTCTTTGGAAAAGAAAAAAATCCATCTTCGATAGAGCCCAAAAAGTTGACGCTGGACAGCAAGATCAAGTTTCGCTGTCATCCCGGAGTCTCCTGCTTTACCGCCTGCTGTGGCGGAATAAAAATTGTTCTGACACCTTACGACATACTGAAGCTTACCCAGCGCCTCGATATGCCGGCCCATGACTTTTTACACCGATACGCCCAGCCCACCTATCTGGAAAAGACCGATATGCCGGGTGTTATGTTAAAATTGCGAAAAGAGGATAACCGCTGTCCCTTTGTCACTCCCGAAGGTTGTACCGTCTATTCCGACAGGCCCACTGCCTGTCGCTATTACCCCATTGGTATGGCGGATTTCCATGAAGGCGGCAGTTATGATGAATCGGGTGTCGAGAACCCTTCAAGGGAAGAGAAGTTCTTTTTCACTGTTCGGGAAGACCACTGTAAGGGCTTTGAAGAGGATACGCTCTGGACCGTTGGTGAATGGCGTAAAGATCAGGGCGTTGATGTGCGCGATGAGATGAACAAGGAGTGGCTGCGTCTGGTGATGCGGCGCAAGTCTTTTGGTCTGCAGGCGACCCTCTCTGAGCAGGCAAAACGTATGTTTTTTATGGCCTCGACCGATCTTGCCACCTTTAGAAGATTTATCTTTGAAAGTTCTTTTCTCGATACCTATGTCCTCGATGAAGAGACCATACAAACCCTGAAAGAAGACGATGTGGAGCTTATGCTCTTTTCCTTCAAATATCTGGCGTCAACCCTTTTTGGTGCCAATACCCTGACCATCAGACAGGAGAAGATCAAGGAAAAGATTGCCCGAATGAAACAGGAACAAGACAACTCCATACGTCGTTCGGTCAGAGAGTATGAAGAGCTCAAGACTCAGATGGCCCGGGAGAGAGAGAAAACCGGTATACGATAAAAGAGGCGCCGGGTGACAGGTTTATTGGTCCTGTGATCGGCTTTCTTGCTCGAGCCGGCTGCCTCTGACGCGTGCCGGACTGCCAACTGCTATTGCATAGTCCGGGATGTCTTTTGTGACCACGGATCCAGCGCCGATAACGCAGCCTCTGCCAATTTTCACGCCATCAAGGATCGTCACCGAGGCCCCAAGCCAGCTGTTTTTGCCTATGGTAATTGCTCCTCTCGAGTAGATGCCTTGGTGCATAATGGGTTGTTCCAACTCATCCAGGTTATAGCGGGCACCTCCAATATAGCAGTTTCCGGCGATGAGAACGTTGTCTTCAAGTGTCAGGCCGCCGGTGCTGGTGAGTATGACATGGGCGCCTATGTCACATTCCTTTCCAATGACCAGAAAGCCGGTTTTGGCCTGAATCACACAGCCCTTACTGATAAGACTGCGGTCGCCTATTGACATTGTGCATTCCGGACCTGTCCCTCCATCAAGCAGGGTCTGATCGTCTATGGCCACATTCTCACCCAGGTCTATATTGCCTGGTGTGCGTAGGGTAATACCCCTGCCGAGGATCAGTCCGGTACCGCAGGAGCGAAAGAATGGCGAAAAGCTGAGCTTCCTGAGCAGATAACCGAGTCCACCACCAAGGTTGGAGCAGATGATCTGGCCGAGCTCAAAACCAAGGAGCTGCACGAGGCTGGCTTTTTTGCCGAGGACCTTGTTGCGATAACGGGAAAGTGAAGAGTCTTCGCTATGCAGCTGTTCGGCGAGGTTTTGCTTTTCGACTCTGGCTTTTTTTTCGCTCGCTTGTTCTTTCATCGTTTCTTGCTCCTACAGCCAATGATTTTCCTTGTACCAGCGGGCTGATTCAACAATGCCGTCGTGGTTGTTCCAAAGAGGCTGGTAACCGAGCACTTCCTGCATTTTTTGTGTAGAAAAATGACGGTCTTTTGAGTAGAAAGCGACCCTTCGGCGGTAGATCGGTGGTTCGATTTTAAAGGGTTTACAGACGGCTTCGCAGATATCTGCCAGCAGGAAAAAGGGGCCTATGGGCAGGCGGATAATTCTGGGGGTGCTCTGATATTCCCTGGCAATGATGGTTGCCATTTCTTCGAGCTGAATAGGCTCTGTTGCCCCAATGATAAAGGCCTGGCCAAGGGCTGTCTCTGCCGTTGCCGCAAGGATAATGGCGTTGGTGAGATCTTCTACATGCACGAGATGGTACCAGCATTTTCCGCGGCCAAGGATCGGAAATACTGGTCCTGCAGCCATTTTGAAAAGCTTGAGAAGCCGTCTTTCCCCCGGACCATAAATGGCACACGGACGAATAATTGTGTAGGGAAAACCCTGGGGAGCTGCAAATTCCGCAAGCCATTTTTCGGCCTCGACCTTGGTTCTCTGGTAGCCATCGCCGGGTGAAAAGGCTGATTCTTCGCTGCCCGGAGGATCTGCTATATGCCCATGTACGCCCATTGTTGAGACGTGAACCAGGCGTTTGAAATCGGGATTTTTCTGGGCCTCCTGGACAATGAGCTGTGTTGAGAGTAGATGAACGTTCCGGTAGTCCTGTTCAGTGCTTTGCGGCTCGCGAAAGGCGGCTGCCACATGAAAGACGTATTCTACTCCCTGCATGGCGGCGTGTACCGTCTCTTCGTCGAAGACGTCGCCCCGAAACCAGGAAATATCCAGGCCTGCAAGTGGCTGCAGGTTGGAGGACTGCCTGGCAATAGCATGTACCTTGAGGCCCTGTTTCAGGAGTTTTTGGGTGAGAACTCTTCCCGTATATCCGGTGGCTCCGGTAACGAGAACCTTGCTGCCTGGTTGTATTGTCTTTTGCATATTCTGGCGATCTTGTTGGCTTTGACTGAACTGCGCTGTTTACCGATGGTAGAGATAACAGTTCGTTTTATTCTTCTGGTTCAGAGGTTTTCGGGTACAGATGCATCTTCACCCAGTTGTAGAGTTTGTCAACCCTCTTTTTATGTGCGGAATATACATGGTCCTTTTCGACAAAGCTCCGCCCCCGGGCGCCAAGGGCGTTTCGCAGGTCGGGGTCCTTTGCCAGCTGCAGGATGGCTGCGCCAAAACTCTTTGCATCCGGTTCTGCGAGAAAGGCCTCCCGGTCGGTTACGATTTGGGTGTGGGTATAGAGTTTTGTCAGGAGAACCGGTTTTCCGGAGTGCAGATAGGGAAAAATCTTCATCGGGGTATTGACGCCTTTGATCCTGGGTGCCACAAGGATATCGGCCTCAACAAGATAGCTGTCAAGCTGCTCAAAGGGCCGGGGCCCGAGAAAATGGATGTTACTGGCCACCCCAAGCCCCTCTGCCTTTGTCCTGTAGCGTTCAATATCTTCTTGAACACCACCGATGATGACCAGTTCAATATTGGCCTCTTGGGAGATGGCATGGGGCAGACTTTCCACGAGAAGATCGATCCCCTGGTATCTCTCCAGATTCCCGCAGTAGAGGAGGATAATACTCTCTTCCGCCAGGTCTTCTTTTTGTATCTCTTTGCGCAGAAGACCGGTTGGCTGCAGGTCTGGATTGCGAAGCTGGCTGATATCGTGGAGGGTGACAATCTTTGCCGCCTTGTTCTTTTCGCATAACTCTCTTAAGGCATGGCAGACCGGAGCGCAGGCCAGCGCCTTTGACATCGCCTTTTTTTCGAACCAGTTGAACAACTGCGCAAGGGGTTTCAAGCGTTGATTCTTTTCAACAAGTTGCTGGGCAATCGAAGAGTCAATGTCGTAGATATAGGGAATGCCGTATATCCATTTCATCAGCATGGCGATAAACACAGACTCTTCGCCCGCGTGCAGCAGGCTGTAGCGTTTTTGATGCACCCGCTTCCAGGTGGAAAAGAGCATAAAGAAGTCTATATAGAGCTTTTTCAACGAAAATCCAGGACGAACATTCTTTATATAGCCACAGAATGGCACCCTGTTGATCCGCACTCGAGGCAGATCAACATCTTCTCCTTCCGGGTAGACAAGCATATCGACATCGGTGTCACCCCGCTCTGAAAGGGCCCTGACGACAAGAAGAACGTCGATCGGCGTGCCCCTGTTGATAAAAAAAGGATGGGGGGCCAGGACAAGAACCTTTAATTTTTCGCCGTTGGTCGTTGATTGCATCTAATCTTCCTTGAATCCGTCCGGATTCTCTTTATGCCAGCGCCAGGCCGTCTGTATAATCTCTTCAAGACGGTGGTGCTGTGGCTGCCAGTTGAGCTCTTCTGTGATCAGCGCTGATGAGCCAACCAGGGCTGCGGGATCACCGGGGCGGCGCTCTCCGTAACGCAGCGGAATTGCAGCTCCAGTAACCGATCTTGTCGCGTCAATGACCTCGAGGATCGAGTAGCCATTGCCATTGCCAAGGTTGTATTTTCGGCTCTGTCCACCGTCGAGGAGGTGGAGCAGTGACAGATAATGCGCCTGGGCAAGATCGACCACATGGATGTAATCGCGAACGCAGGTCCCGTCATCTGTGGGGTAATCATCGCCGAAAATGGTAATTTCCTCTCTCTGTCCGAGAGCTGTTTGTAAGACCAGAGGGATGAGATGTGTCTCCGGCCTGTGGTCCTCTCCAATTTGGCCCTCGGGATCGGCTCCGGCCGCGTTGAAGTAGCGAAGGCAAACCGCCTTCATTTGCTGCCCTCGATCCAGGTCGTCGAGGATCTGTTCCATCATCTGTTTTGATCGGCCATAGGGATTGATCGGCTGCTGCGGAAAATCTTCCAGAATAGGCAGGGTTGCCGGTTCTCCGTAGGTGGCACAGGTGGAGGAGAAGATAAACTTGAAAACATCGTGCGCCAGCATCTCCGAGAGCAGGGTTAGGGTTGCGGCGATGTTGTTTTGGTAATACTTGAGCGGTTTTTCAACGGATTCTCCGACATAGCAAAAGGCGGCAAAATGCATCACCGCTTCGATGTTATGTTGGGCAAAGACCTTTTTCAACAGATCGGCATCTGCTATATCCCCCTCGTAGAACGGGCCCCACTGGACGGCCTCTCTGTGGCCTGAACTCAGGTTGTCCACCACCACAGGGCGCATGTTGTGCTGGGCCAGGTATTTGCACATATGGGAGCCAATATATCCGGCACCGCCAGCTATCAGTATCTCTTTCATTGATTCTGTTGCCTCTGTTTCAGGGATTGTATCTCTTCGGATCTCTTTTCCTGCGTCCAGCCGAGTTTTTCGCGTAATACATCGGCGAGAATGTCGATTATCTCTTTGTCGGGCAGTCCCGGCAGGTCTGGAAAAATCCTGCGATAGATCAGATCATCAAGATGGAAGACCATCTCTTTTTCTATGCAGTGGTTTGCCAGACCTCTGTAAAAGAGCTCTGTTGAAACCGGTTGCCGATGTTCCACGACGGAGATAAACTCTTTTTTGATGATGGCCGGGCTGTCTATTCCAAAGAGACGGAAAAGTGTCTGGCATTGCCCGGGATCAAGAATTCCCGTATAGCGTTGTTGATATATGGAGAGAACGCTCAAAGCCTCTTGTGCCGGACTGCCCTGGGGAAGGTTATCGTACGCGAGAATATCCTGTATCTTTTGTTTTGGAAAGAGTCTTTGCAGGGCCTTGAGGACGACATCAAAGGCGGTGGTGAATTTTACCCCCAGCACCTGCAGAATGTCTCCGGATTTTCTCCCCTCAAGATCAACAAGCCTGTAGTGAGATAAAATCTGTTCGGCCGCCTCTTCTTTGCCCTTTTTACAGCCCGGAACAAGGCCAATATGCCTTGAGAGTACCGGAATGTCTGTCCCCGAAAAACCAAGGATTCCGCAGGTCAGGTGATGAAATTCCTCGGTGGTTTGTTCGATTCCTTCTTTGAGTTCCTCTCGCGAGTGACACTCCTGCCAATCTGTACCCTCAATGGAATATGTTTTCCAGGGCACAGTGAAAAGAAATCTGGAGCCGGCCTGGCTCACGGCCTTTGTGGCAAAAGAGGTTGCAGAGTCAAACAGGGCAGGGACGACGAGGTTCATTCCTCGAATGAGGTTGAGCTCTGCAAGGGCCTTGGGAAGAGGGGCCTCGAGCATCCTTTCCTGGAACCAGGGCCCGGTGCACAGGGCAATCTTTTTGCAGCTCACACTATGGACGGTGTTTGTCTGTGTGTCCTGCAGTTGCACCGAAAGTGTGTCTGTTGCCAGACGTTTGATAGGCCCAGCCTTCATATAGTTGGCCGCATCGCAGCCCAGTCGCATGGCTCCGCCAATAAGGCCGAGAATAACCCGTTCTGGTTCAAGGCAGATGCCATCATACCAGAGGGCTCCACCACGAAATTTTCTGTTTTGCATATGGGGAAAGCGCTGACAGACCTCGTCTCTTGAGAGCAGTCTGGGGCGTTTGTCGCGGTTTGCGTCGAGTTTCTTTTTGCATACCAGCCTCTCAAGGAGCCTGTAGATTCGAAAAGCCAGGTAAAAGGCCTCGTTTCCCTTTGTGGCATAGCCCTGTGTTGGTAGTATACAAGGGAGGGGTTGTGCCTGGTGCGGAAAGAGATGATAGAAGCGTTGCCGTTCGCGTATCGATTCCATGACACGTCTTATATCAAGGGTTTGCAGATAGCGCAGACCGCCATGCAGCACCTTTTGCGATTTGGCCGAGGTGTGTTGGCCAAAGTCATCTTGTTCAACCAGCAGTGTCCGCAACCCGTTTAATATGGCCGTGTAGGCCATAGCAGCACCATAGATGCCACCGCCGACAATAAGCAGATCATAGGAGTTGTTTGTGTCGGGACTGTATCGTTTCATATCTTTCGTGCTCGGGGCAAAAGATTCTTCTGCTCATGCCCAAGGTAAAAACAACACTCCGCAGACCAGATTGTAACAGAGGGCAAACGTCTACCGCTACAGAGCTGTTGTCTGTCGAGAAGGTATTGGATTATCGGGTATTATGTTCATTTTGTTTGCTGAGCAAGGTGTCAAAATAATCTATGGTCTTTACCAGCCCCTCTTCAAGCTTCACTTTCGGCGTCCAGCCAAGTTTTTCTTTTGCCAGAGTGATGTCTGGCTGGCGCTGTTTGGGGTCATCCTGGGGCAGTTCTACAAACGAGAGTTGAGAGGAAGAGCGGGTCATATCAATAACTATTTCGGCAAGTTCCTTTATCGTGAATTCACCAGGATTGCCCATGTTCATTGGTCCGGTAAAGCTGTCATCGGCTGACATAAAACGTACCATGAGTTCGATGAGGTCATCAACATAGCAAAAAGAGCGGGTTTGCTGACCGTCACCGTAAATAGTGATGTCACGATTTTGCAGGGCCTGAATAATGAAATTTGAGACCACCCTGCCATCGTTGGGGTGCATATTCGGACCATAGGTGTTGAACAGTCGGCCAACCCGGATATTGACCTTGTGCTGTCTATGGTAGTCAAAAAACAGGGTTTCGGCACAGCGTTTTCCTTCATCGTAGCAGGAACGCACACCGATCGGATTGACATTTCCCCAGTAGCGCTCAGGTTGCGGGTGGATGCTGGGATCTCCATAGACTTCACTGGTTGAGGCTTGGAAGATCTTGGCCTTAACCCGTTTTGCCAGGCCCAGCATATTTATGGCACCATGCACACTTGTTTTTAAGGTCTGGACCGGGTCATGCTGATAATGAATAGGCGATGCCGGGCAAGCAAGGTTATAAATTTCGTCTATTTCAAGATACAGGGGAAAGGTTATGTCGTGCCGGACCATCTCAAAGTAGGGGTTGGGTATCAGAGAGACTATGTTTGCTTTACTGCCGGTAAAGTAATTATCCAGGCAGAGAACCTCGCAGGATTCGTCCAGGAGCCTTTTGCATAAATGGGAACCCAGAAAACCGGCCCCGCCCGTTACAAGAACCCTTTTTCGTTCTGTTTTCATCTGATAACCTGCAGCTAATGTTTTTACAATTGGAGTCGAAGAGACGTAGATCAATTCAGGCTAGGAGTTATACTACAGTAACGTAATCTTTCCCACGAAAAGAGTGCGCAGAATCGGATAAATTGGTTTTTCAGCTTTATTCGTGGCTCTCTTTGCCCGAGATTATATGGGTGGAATGTTTGCAAATCCGGTTTATTTACTCATGCTCCCCACAGAGACGAGAAAAGATTTTACCCTTGTATTCCTGTAAGTTCAACTCTATCTTGTTCCCTTAAGCCGCTACGGCAATCTGGGATTGCCGAGTTTTGTTTACCATTTCAAAATAGCTGTGAGGATACGATGAAAAAAATACTTTTAGGGTTCTTTCTTGTGTTGTTTTGCTGGATTGATGGCGCTGTTGCTGGATCGGATGTCGTTGTCAGTGCGCCAGGCGTTGAGATACGAAGCGATGGCAGCATTTCCGCCCCGGGTGTGATGATTGATGCAGATGGCTCAATCACCGCTCCTGGAGTTGCGGTGAGCACAGGCGGTAAAGAAAGTGCTGCTGGAAATGCTGTTATCGAAGGCAACGGTGCGACGATAAACATGGCTGCTGCTGGTCAGACTGTCGTTGTCCGTGGTGATGATAATGCGGTGACATGCACGGGCAAGCCGTCCCGTCTGGTTGTGGAAGGTGAGGACAACCGTATTGTGCTTCCAGACGGTGTTGGGCGAATCCAGGTTCTGGGCAATGACAATGTGATTATCTTTCCTGATGACGGGGTACAGATAGAGAACCGGGGTGAGGGCAATACCTTTCCGGGTATGTAGAATACTGTTGTTCAACGCCTTTGTTTGAGAAAAAAGGGGCTGAAGAAGAGGTGCTGGAAAAATTCCTGCCCACTGCTACGGCCCCTTCGTTTTTTGAAGGAACAGCGATTAATTTTGAGCGATACGTCCGGGTTTACCTGCTCCGGAGCGGCTATTGACAAATACGAGACGATCATTTAGTTATAGGAGTATTTTATCTTGTTATTGTGTTGTTTTTACAATGAAAAACGCATTGCGGTATGGGAGGGCCGATAAAGCTAATGTGTTGAGATGTTAGGCCTTTAGGGGCTTGATTTAGGTTGTGTTTACCGGTTTTCAAGATTCTTTTTGGCGGTGTCTTTTGCTGGGATGGACCTATTACAGGAATCTGAAGTAAAGAGGTGAGCCTGTGGTGGTGTGCAATGTGAAATGTGGCGTTCCAGCGGAGGACTAAAAGAGGCGAATTATGAAAATTAGTGACTTGGAGAAAATGGAAAGCGAAGACCTTGATAGTCTGTCTTCTGCTGAGAGAAGAAATTTTTTAAAACTGGGCTTGACTGTTACCGGCCTCTATCTTGGAGGGAATATCCTCTCGTTGACCTCAGCCACGGATGCATACGGTCTGGGCGATGTTGTTCCACCTCAGGGGAAATATCCCTATACCCCTCATTACAGTATGGTGTTTCGTGAGCATCTCTGCATTGACTGTGAACGCTGTAAAGACGCCTGCGTCAAGATAAACGATGTGCCGGCCTATGGCTTTAGAACGACTATCCTGGAAAAAAGAAGGTCTCTTGGCGAAGACAGTTATGAAACAATCTTCATGCCTGTTTTATGCAATCACTGTAACAGGCCACCTTGTGTTCGCGTCTGTCCGACCACGGCCACCTGGAAAGACGAGAAGACGGGTATTGTACGCATGAATCCCGGCCGCTGTATCGGCTGTAAGACCTGTATGACTGCCTGTCCCTACAATGCCCGTTATTTTAAGGAAGAGACCAGGGCCATTGACAAATGCGATTTCTGTCTGGAAAGCAAACTTTCCAAAGGCGAAAACAATACTGCCTGCGCCGAAGCCTGTCCTGCCGATGTTCGTATTTTTGGTGATCTTGCCGATCCTGCAAGCAGGGTATCACAACTTGTACACGCCCCTGAGACGATTGTCTGGGTTCTACGCCCTGAAACAGGAGCGATTCCTAACGTGTTTTACATCAATAGATAAGGAAAGCCGAGGTGCATGCCTCGCTAACGGATGAAAGATTCATACATGGAGAAGATTATGAAGATTATTCAAATTCTGCTGGCTTTCACTGTCCTTTTGCTTTCCACGTCTATGTTGTGTGCAAGTGGAGATGAAGGCGCAGACGAAGAATACGATGAAGACACCTATGGCCCGGAGGAGCCAATAGTCTGGGTACAGCCGGTTAAGTCAGTTATCTTTTTTCATAAAATACATACGATGGACGCTGAACTTGAATGCGACTCCTGCCACGACGACCTTTTTGAGATGGAGGCTGGTCTGGCCCAGGAGAATGAAGATTTTATCATGGAAACTATCTACGAGGGGGGATACTGCGGTGCCTGTCATGACGGGTCTACCGCCTTCTCCGCTGAGAAACGCTGCACCTTATGCCATATTGGCGTGCGAGGTCATGCGCGAATGGAGGGTGAGGGAGCTCCTGCAGAGGAAGAAGCCCATTAGGAGCGGTTGCAGAGTCGATGGGGCGTTTTCTTCGGAAAGACCGGTTTCGATCCTTGATTGTTTTATCAGAAGAGGTCGATGGCAGCTGGTCGATACCCCGTCTGGCATTGTGTTGAGACGATGTAGCTACAAAATAAATGAGTATAATTGCGAGGCAAACCATGATTAAATATCTAGCAGCGATTCTTCCCACAGAAGGCGGACTGGAGGCAAGCAATTCAGGCACTTATAATGTCGCAATAGTCCTGTTGGGACTGTTAACCCTGATTGGTGTTGGGGCCGGTGTTCACTCTTTGTATGTCGGACACGAACATACCTTCGGGATCAGCCGTGAGGTTCCTTGGGGAGTTTTGATTGCCGCCTATGTCTTTTTTGTCGTGACGTCCACCGGTCTTTGTATCGTTTCTTCGGTCGGACACGTTTTTGGTTTTGAGAATTTCAACCCCATTGCAAAGCGGGCTGTTTTTATGTCGATTGCCACGATCGTGGCCGGTTTTCTTGTCATCGCCTTTGAGATTGAGAATTCATGGCGAATGCCGGTCGGTAACGTTGTCGGTGCGAATTTAAGCTCTAATATCTGGTGGATGGGAACCCTGTACGGGGCCTACCTCTGCTTTATGATAGCCGAATTTATTATGCTGCAGCTTGATAAACATACGATTGCTACATCCTGTGGGCTTGCCGGACTTCTCACCGGTGTTGTTGCCCACTCAAACCTTGGCGCGGTTTTTGGGCTGCTGAATGGCAGAGAATTCTGGCATGGCCCGTATATGCCGATCTATTTTATTGCCTCTGCTGCAATGTCCGGCTGCGTTGCCATCATCTTTTTCACCTATCTTGCCTATAAGGCCAACGGCTGGTCGATGGATGAAAGAATGAAGAAGGCAATGGAAGGTGTGGCAAAGATGGGCGCTTTGATGATGGCGATTATTATTTTCTTTACCAGCTGGAAGATGATCACCGGTGTTACCGGCCATCCGCCTGGAAAATATGAGTCGATGATGGCCCTGTTGACTGGGCACTACGCCCTGAATTTCTGGGGTGGGGAGGTCATGCTGGGAATGGTCATTCCCTTTACAATTATTCTCTTGGTTCGTGGGCGTAACATGAATGCGCTGTTTGTTGCGGCCTTTCTTGGTATGATTGGTATCTATTTTATGCGCTATGATCTGGTCATTGTTGGGCAGCTCATCCCCTCGTATCATGGCATGGGGCTGGTCGACTATCCTGAATTGCTAACCTACGTTCCAAGCCTCCATGAGAATCTCATTGTACTCGGTGGTGTCGCCATGTGCGGGATGACCTTTCTGCTTGGAGAGAGATTCTTTCGGGGCCATGTCTCGGAAGGGCATTAACCTGGAGGTATGGGACTGACACCTGACTTGAGATAGGGTAGCCTGGATTTCTCATGGGCAAGGTTTTTCGTAAGGCCAAGGTACAAGGTATATTGTCTGTAATATCCTGCAGTCTTATTCCTCTTGCCTCGGTAGTGTGACTCTTTTTCTGTCATCGTCGCGTATCGGTCGGTGCTGTCGCCGGGGTGTCAAGACTGCAAGGAACGAGTATCGAAGGCTTGGCCTTGACAACCTCGTTATCTTCCAGTGCGACACTGGAATCTTGGGGGATACGAAGGCTTAAGGAAATTTACAGAAAAAATGTTGCTTTATCGTTGAGCGAGAAAAGAGAAGAGGTATTACCAGTAGATTATGACAACAGAAAACGAAAAACTATTGACGAAGGGGTATCAGTTTGCCGATGTAGAGCAAAAATGGCTTGCCCAATGGACAGCGGCCGAAAGCTTCAAGGCCTCTATGGACGACGGCAAAGAGTCCTATTCGATCGTTATCCCTCCACCCAATGTTACCGGCGTGTTGCATATTGGGCATGCCTTGAATAATACCCTGCAGGATGTTCTTGTCCGCTATAAGCGGATGTGCGGATATAACACCCTCTGGCTGCCAGGAACTGATCATGCCGGTATCGCAACACAAAATGTGGTCGAACGTCAGCTGTTGGCAGAAGGAAAAACGAAGGATGATCTGGGCCGCGAGGCCTTTATCGAAAAGGTCTGGGAGTGGAAGCAAGATAAGGGTGGCAACATCGTTCATCAGTTGAAAAGGCTGGGAGCCTCCTGTGACTGGGGGCGGGAACGATTTACGATGGACGAGGGTCTTTCTGCGGCCGTTCGTGAGGTCTTTGTGCGGCTGTACAGGGAAGGGCTGATCTATAAAGGCGATTATATTGTTAACTGGTGCCCCCGCTGTCATACCGCTCTTGCCGACGACGAGGTCGAACACGAAGAGACCAATGGAAAACTCTACCATATACGCTATCCCTATGCCGATGATTCGGGGTATCTGGTGGTGGCGACCACCCGGCCGGAGACCATGCTCGGAGATACCGCTGTGGCCGTTCATCCTGAAGACGAACGCTATCGGCATCTTGTCGGGGTTGGTATCAGACTGCCGCTGACAGAGCGTATTATACCGGTTGTCTTGGATGAACATGTTGATCGTGCCTTTGGTACCGGGGCATTGAAGGTGACCCCCTCCCATGACCGGGATGATTATGAGATCGGTCTGCGCCACGCACTCCCCCTGCTCAAGGTTATGGACGATAAGGGCATTATGAATGAAGCCGCCGGCCCGTATGCCGGAATCGATCGTTTTGATTGCCGAAAAAGGATTGTCGGAGACCTTGAGCGTTTGGGGTTCCTTGAAAAATGTGAAGACTATGAACACGCTGTCGGCCAGTGCTACCGCTGCAAGACGGTTTGTGAACCAACCACCTCCGTGCAATGGTTTGTCTCTGTAAAGCCGCTGGCCGAAAAGGCCGTGGCTGCCGTACAGGAAGGGCGGATCAATATCTATCCCCGCAACTGGTACAATACCTTTTACAGCTGGATGGACAATATCCGAGACTGGTGTATTTCCCGTCAGCTTTGGTGGGGGCACCGTATCCCGGCCTGGACCTGTGAGGATTGTGGTGAAATAGTTGTTGATACTGTTACGCCGGAGAGTTGCAGCAAATGCGCTTCCGTCCGTCTTGTTCAGGAGACCGATGTCCTTGATACCTGGTTTTCTTCTGCACTTTGGCCTTTTTCGACTATGGGCTGGCCGGAGAAGACCCGGGAACTCGAACTCTTCTATCCCACGTCAATTCTGGTGACCAGTTTTGATATCCTGTTTTTCTGGGTTGCCAGGATGATGATGATGGGTCTGCATTTTATGGATGAGATCCCCTTCAGGGATGTCTATCTGCACGCCTTGGTTCGCGATAAAGACGGCAAAAAGATGTCCAAATCGACGGGCAATGTTATTGATCCTCTTGTGGTCATGCAGCAGTATGGTACCGATGCCATGCGTTTTACCCTCACGGCCTTTGCCGCCCAGGGCCGGGAAATCAAACTTGACGAAGAGAGGATTGAGGGATATCGGCATTTTATCAACAAAATCTGGAACGCTGCCCGTTTTGCGCTTATGCATATAGGGCAGTGCGATGAAGGCGTGAAAGAGGTAATCGAAGACCCTGCGGCACTTCCTCTTGTTCACCGGTGGATCTTGAGTCGTCTTGCCTCGACCACACGGCAGGTTCGCTCTGCACTTGATGAATACCGTTTCAACGATGTCGCCTCCGTCAGTTATCAATTTATCTGGCATGAGTTCTGTGACTGGTATCTTGAGTGGATTAAGGCAGATCTTTTCAGCGATAATCCTTTGGCAAAACGCCAGGCCCAAGGTGTTCTCTTTTCTGTATTGGAGACCGTGTTGGGGCTTGTTCACCCAATTATCCCCTTTATAAGCGAGGAGATCTGGTCGGCACTCCCGGGCAAGAGGGGGCTGTTGATGACCAGTTCCTATCCGGAGCTTCGACCGGAATGGGAAGATAGCAAGGTTGACAAGCAGATGGACCTTCTTATGGGGGTTATGGTTGGTATCAGAAATATTCGCTCGGAAAAAGAGGTGCACCCTTCGCTCAGGCTGGATGCGGTGGTTCTCTGTGGCGAGCAACGTCAGGTTACGCTCTTGCAGTCCCAGGCCTCGGCAATAGTCGACATGACCCGCCTTGGCAGCCTGCAGGTCGGCAGTGATATTGAGCCACCGGAGAATGTTGCAACCTATATTTACAAGGATATCAAAATATTGATCCCTTTGCAGGGGGTGATAGATATTGAGACTGAACTGGCAAAGCTTGAAAGGCAAGAAAAAAAGATTGCTGCAAAACACACTCAGCTTGCCGGAAAACTGGCAAACGAGAAATTTCTGGCCAAGGCACCCGCCCAGGTTATTGACAAGGTACGCCAGGAAAAATCGGCCCTGGATGCCAAGCTGTTGAAAATTGCAGAGGTTCGCAAGAACCTGCAAGACAAAGCCTGAAAGGGGCTCTCTGGTATGGATAAGAATATTTTGCAAAGACTGGTCCGCGGCTTTCTGGAAGAGGATATTGGCCGGGGAGATATGACCAGTGAATCCATTTTTACAGCAGAGGAGGGCGGAACGGCGCGTTTTGTTGCCCGTGACAGATGTCTGATCGCCGGGCTGGAGGAGGTTGTCCCAGCAGTTTTTAAAGCACAAAATGCAGCGTTCTCCTTTGCCAATGGCATCCGGGACGGCCAGCATGTGGAGTCGGGTACCTCTCTTTTAGAAGTGCGTGGCCCCGTTGTCGATATGCTGAAGGCGGAACGGGTGGCCCTCAATCTTCTGCAGCGTCTCTCTGGTATTGCCACCCTTACCCGGCAGTTCGTGGACAGGGTTCGTGAATATCGGGTGCAGATAACCGATACCCGTAAGACGACACCGGGTTTGCGGATGCTTGAAAAATATGCCGTATCTGTCGGTGGCGGTTATAATCACAGATTTAACCTTGCCGATGGTATATTGATAAAAGATAATCATATCGCTGCCTGTGGCTCGATCAGCGAGGCGGTAGCCCGGGTTCGCCGTCGGGTTCCCCACACCATGCGCATAGAGGTGGAAACCGATACGCTGCAGCAGGTCGAAGAGAGTATTGCCTGCGGTGTTGATATCATTATGCTCGACAATATGGATACAACGATGCTCAGAGAGGCCGTACAACGCATTGATGGCAGGGCCCTTGTTGAGGCATCTGGCGGTGTCAGCCTGGAGACGGTCGAGGATATCGCCCGTTGCGGTGTCGATATCATTTCTGTTGGGGCACTGACGCATTCTGCTCTGGCCTGTGATATCGGCTTGGATTGGTTGTAGGATTTTCTCTGACAAGGATATGCAGGCACCCGAACAACGTTATTGACGCAGATATGGGGCCCCTCTTCTGGATTGAATTTGTATATTTTACTCCTTTTCGGGCCTGAAGAGTTCCGTTCTTTAAGAAAAAAAAAGCTTGATTCGTGGGCTAATTGTGTGAGATAATTAGACTCTAGATCGGAGATCTCTGGATTCGTTGTATGGGAGTCTCAGGGAATCCCAGATTTTGCTCCTGTTGGCGATGTTGTGAAAATCTGCTCGTTTGTCATGGCATTGTGCGGAGAGCTTTGCGACGGCAAAAAAGGAGCGGGATGAGGAGTCGGGATTTCAAGATTCCTCCGTGCAAGAAAGTAAAAATGAGGTTTTGTTTTATGCGTTGCCCTAAATGTGGATATATTTCATTTGATGCCCTTACCAACTGTGGGAGATGTAAAAAGAATATCGAGTCTGCATCGGAGCTTGTTCAGGGCTCGGTGTATGATGTCGTACCGCCGAGTTTCTTGCACATTCAAAGCCTTGGTGCAGAAGAAGAGAGCGCTGTTTTACGAGAGAGCGAGCTGGAAAATACTCTTGAAGAGGCGGATCAGGAGGTTGATGATGTCGATATCTTTGAAGGGACTGAAGAGACAGCACCTGTCGATGATGTCGATGATACGGAAATATACGCCGATGATTTTGAGGAGGTGGCAGAAGAGGGGAATGCCTCTGAGGATGAGAATTTTCTGGAAGGAGATATCGAGGTTGACGCAGAGCATTATAAGATCTCTTCTTTGGCGAAGGAGGAGGCAGCTGTAGATGAGGTTTTTGAAGTTGAAGAGGACGTTCAACAGCTTCCTGACATGCCAATGCCTGAAGAACTTGAGGATATGTCTGATCTGCAGGCCCCAGCCGCTTATGCCCGGCCTGACGACACATCGGGTGAGGAAGAACGCCTTGACCTGCAAAGAGATGATGCAGACTCTACAATAGAACTGGAGGATCTTGACCTGGGATTTGATATAGGTGATCTGGATCTTGGCGCAGAGAAAAATCTTGAGCCGATTCAGGAGGGAGAGATCTCTTTAGATGAGCTTGATTTTTCAGGCGATGATGCCAGTGACAATACTGCTGATGGCTTTATTGATGATCTGGATCTCGATCTGGATCTCGATCTTGATATTAGCGATAACCCATAAGGATGGCTCATTGATAGCGGCAGAGAGATTTTCTACGGGAAGTAAATGGTAGAAAATTATGGAGAGTATAAGGTTGCCTATTGACACAGTCGTGGAAGTCGAGTAAAAAGGCTCCTTCAAAAGAAGCCGGGATAGCTCAGTCGGTAGAGCAACGGACTGAAAATCCGTGTGTCCCTGGTTCGATTCCTGGTCCCGGCACCAGAGGTTTATGAATGTTTCATAAGCGTAAAGGCCGCAGTATCTTTTGAGATCTGCGGCCTTTTCTTTTTTGTGAGGGTATTCGGCTGCATTCTTTTTTTTAACATATCTTTTGTATTTTGAAGGGCTTTGTGGAGGAGTATTGTCTATTGCCGGAGAGTATTGATGCCTAGAAGGCGGATGAATCTCAAGTTTGCTTTTCTGCTTCTGGCTGTCTTTCTGTTTTTGATAGCAACAGCAGCTATTGTCTGGTCCGTGCGTACCAATACAAACGATATCACTCAGCAGTGGGCGGCGAAGTTTATCTGGAAACAGGTCCTCTATGACAAGACGCAAATCCTGCAACCAATTTATCGTGAAATCACCCTTGCCAGGCAGTTGGCCAAATCTCCGGCCTTAATTGAATGGGCCCGCAGTCCGGAAGATCCGGTGTTGAAAAGGAGTGGCTTACGATTATTGGAAAATTTCCGTTATAATTTTATAGACAATAACTATTTTGCGGTTTTTCTGGCCAACAGACAGTATTACTACAATAATTCCAATAATGATTTTGATGGACAGCAGCTTCGCTACGTTCTGAATTCTCAAGCGACTGAAGATCAATGGTTTTTCCGAACAGTCAATGGAAAAGATCCGCTGCAGCTTAACGTTTCTCTGGATCGGGCCTTGGGTATTACCCGACTCTGGATCAATTCCTTGATAAGGGATGGTGACGAGGTGCTGGGGCTGGTTGGCACAGGAATGGACTTGACGCTCTTTACCGAGCAGCTGGCCTTGAACAAGGAGTCCGGGATACAGAGTTTTTTTGTCGATGCGTATGGCCAGATTCAGCTCAGTCACGACGGTTTTCTTGTTGATGCAGGTTACAAGGATGCTAAGGATAGGGGGCTTGAGCGTATCTTTGCAGATTCTGGCACCCTTGAAAGGCTTGAGAAGGCTTTTGGCGAACTGAAAAGTCGGAGAAAATCCGTCTCTACCGTTTTGGTCAGGTCCGGGGGGCATCCCTACCTGGTTGGAATCGTCTATCTGCCAGAGATCGACTGGTTTGAATTGACGATGATCAATTTACAGACGGTACTCCCTCTCTCCCAATTCTCGACACTCATTTTTGTTCTTATTGGTGTGCTGCTGCTTTCCATTCTCGTCTTTAATCTGGCACTCAACCACTTTCTGATCAATCCAATTGCTTCTCTGACAGCTGCTATGGGTCGGGTGCAGGACGGTGAGGCCCCTGAAGAAGAGTTACAGTCAGAAGGGATAGGCGAGGTTGCACAGCTTGTTGAACATTTTAAGGAGATGGCAAACGTTGTTCTTCTGTCCCGCCGCGATCTTGAAAGGAAGGTGAAGCAGCGTACCCTCAGTTTGGAAAGGGTCGCCAGTCTTGATCCTTTGACGGGGCTGCTGAATCGACGCGGTATGTTGCGCTGTATCGAAAACCGCCTTGATCAAGCCCGTCGTGAACAGAACACAGCGGGACTGCTGTGCCTTGATGTGGATTGGTTCAAGAAGATAAACGATAAACACGGCCACGGGGCCGGAGACCAGGTCCTGGTGGCTGTGGCCGACATTATTCGTGAAAATATCAGATCCTTTGACCAGGCATCACGTTGGGGAGGAGATGAGTTCCTCGTACTGTTGCATCCGATCAGTCGAGATAATCTGAAGATCCTTGGGGAAAGGATTTGTCAACAGGTGAGCGAGCATGGCTGTCTTGAGGGGGAGATCCGTTTGAGTGTCAGTGTTGGTGGTTGTCTTTCCAAGCCAGACTACGGGGCAGAGCAGTTCCTGCACGGTGCTGATCAGGCACTGTATCTGGCAAAGGAGGCGGGCAGAAGCTGTTACAGAGCCTGGCCGAAAGCGGAATAAAAAGCTCCTTTTCCTATGGCTTGTTCTCTCTTGTAATCCTCACGGCGTTCGAAAACTGATGGTAACGGTCTTTCAGGCGCAATCCCTTACTTCTCTCTTTCGATAAGTCCTTTAACAAACCAGCGCTGCATCGACAAAACCACTGTGACAGGTGGCAGCATGACGAGAAGCGCTGCGCTGAGAGCAACGTTCCATTCCGGGAGGTCATCCGCCTGGGGGATCAGATCCTGAAGGCCGATGACCGCAGTTGTCATATTGGGATCTGTTGTGATCAGAAGAGGCCAGAGATACTGGTTGTAACCATAGACAAACTCAATAACAATAAGTGCCGCAATGTTGGTGGTAGACAGAGGAAGCAGTATCTTTCTGAAAAAGGTCATCGGGCTGGCACCATCCATTTTTGCCGCTTCACAGAGCTCTTCGGGCACGGTCAGGAAGAACTGGCGGAACAAGAAGGTACAGGTGGCCGAAGCGATGAGCGGCATAATCAGACCGGTATAACTGTCCAGCAGAGACCAGTTGAGATGCATCTCAAAGTCGTTGCCGACGAACCAGGCGATAAGCCTGTCCAGATGAAGAAAGGTACATGTCGCCTGGAGAGGGCCCAAAACGTTTGAGGCCACCTCAAAGGTTGGCATAATCCGTACCTCGACCGGGAGCATCAAGGTGCAGAAAACCGAGGCAAAGGCGACTACTCGAAGCCGATAGTTAAAATAGACGATGGAAAAGGCACCGATAATGGAGATGGTTATCTTGCCGATGGTAATACCGGCCGCCATAATAAAGGAGTTCAAAATCTGACGCCCCAGATTGCCCCTGGTCCAGGCTTCGCGCATGTTTTCGAAGAACTGATCCCCCGGGATAAGCGGCATCGGAACCCGAGAGACATCCTCAAGGGGCAGGGTCGCAGCGATCAGACTGTAAATCATTGGAAAACCAACGATCAGAATGCCGACAATGAGGAAGACGTAGGTAAATGTGTCAAGCACAGGCGTTTTTTCGACCATGGGAACTATCCGGTGTATTGAACTTTTTTCTCAACGTATCTGAACTGGAGTACGGTGATCGTAACAATTAATGACATGAGCACAACGGACTGGGCCGATGAAGAACCCAGATTCAAGCCAACGAAACCATCCTGATAGACCTTGTATACGAGAATATTTGTTGAACCTCCCGGCCCACCCTGGGTCACGGTATGAATGACGCCAAAGGTCTCGAAAAACGAGTAAATGACGTTCATCACCGACAGGAAGAAAAAGGTGGGAGAGAGCAGCGGAAAGGTGATCCTCCAGAACCGTTTGAGTGGGCTGGCTCCATCGATGGCAGCGGCCTCGATAAGGGATTTGGGAACGGCCTGGAGTCCGGCCATAAAGAAGACAAAATTGTAGCTGATCTGTTTCCAGGCTGCGGCCATGGTAATCATGACCATCGCATCGGTTCCTTTGAGAACCGGGTTCCAGTCCAGACCAAACCAGGAGTTTATCGCCAGCGCCACGATGCCGTAGGACGGGTGTAAAAGGAACAGCCAGAGAATCCCCGAGATTGCCGGAGCAACCGCATATGGCCAGATAAGGAGGGTTCGCACAAGTGCCGTGGCCCTCAGGGCCCTGTTGGCCATGGTGGCAATGAACAGTCCCAGAGCAATGGAGACGGAGGCAACCGAGAGGCTGAAGATAAAGGTTATAAGAATCGACTGGAGATACAGCGGATCCGTAAATATTTCGATATAATTATAAAACCATACAAACTTGCTGCTTTGCCCGAAAGGATCACTGAGGAGGGTGGACTGTATCAGCCCCTGCACTGCCGGCCAGTAAAAAAACGTCAGGGTTATGACGATCTGGGGCAGGATCAGCAGGTATGGTAAATAGGGCGATTTGAAGGTCGATCGTTTAATCATAACAGGCCAGCGAGGAGCCCTTCTGACATAGGGCTCCTCTTTCAGTCGGGAGAATCAGCCGACAGACGGTCGTTTCCAGTCCATCTGGATGATCCTCTTATTTGTAGGTTTTGGCAAAGGTCTTGAGCTGGATATTGCTTCGTTCGACCGCATTATCAAGGGCCTCCTGGGGTGTCTTTTTACCATTCCAGACAAGCTCAAGCTCTTCGTTGATGATATTGCGGATCTGTACAAAATAACCGAGACGTAAGCCACGGGATATTTTGGTCGGTTTCGCCCTGTTAAGCTGGTCAATACCGACAGTTTGCAGCGGATTCTCCTTGTAGTAACCTTCTTCTTTCAGCTCATTGTAGGCATTGAGGGTGATCGGGAAGTAGCCGGTTTCTTTATGCCAATATTTCTGCATTTCGTTGCTTGCCAAAAAGGACAGAAATGCCGCAACACCCTCATATTCCTTCTTGCTGTGTCCGTTCAATACCCACAGGGACGCACCACCGATAATACTGTTCTGAGGGGTTTTCATGCTGGCCTCTACCGGCAGCGGCGCGGCGTCCCATTTAAAATCTTTTACGGCCTTCTTCAGTTTGGCAATCCCGCTGACAGAATCCATGTATATAGCGGCATTTTGGGCAATAAACTCAGATTTTGGTCCCTGATATTTCTGTCCACCATACATAAAACGGTTGTCCTTGGTCCAGGATTGGAGCTGTTCTATATGCTTGGTGACCGTTGGGTTGTTGATCAGCAGTTCGCAGTCCAGGCTCTCATAACCGTTGGCTTTCGAGGCAAAGGCGACGTTCTGGATGGCGCTGTAATTTTCTACCTGGATCCAGGATTGCCATGCGGTTACCATACCGTTTGGAGCAATCTTTTTGTCGACCAGCTGCTTGGTAATCTCACCGAGTTCATCCCAGGTGATGGGCTCAGTCTTTGAAAGCATTGGCAGCCCGGCTTTCTCAAACATCGAGACGTTGTAGTACATTATTGGGGTCGAGGAGTTAAACGGCATGGACATCAGGTTCCCGTCTGCATCCATATAGTACGAGAGAACGGCCTGGAGATAATTTGACCAGTCAATATCGTGGCCGGTATCCGCCATCAGCTTGTATACCGGATAGATAGCCCCGGACTGCATCATCGTCTGCGTTCCAACCTCAAAAACCTGCAGTATATGTGGGGCCCGCTTGGCTCTGTAGGCGGCGACACCTGCGTTCATTGTCTCGTCGTAGTTGCCTTTGTTTGTACCAACAACGACATAATCGGACTGTGACGCATTAAATTTTTCAATCATCGTGTCGACAACCTTCCCTCTGGCGCTTCTCATGGCATGCCACCAGTGGATGGTTACAGGTTTTGCAAAAACTGTGGCAGGAACACTTAAGGTGATTCCGGTAATGGCCACGACAAGCATTTGGCGTAGTTTCATAACAATTCCTCCGAATGTGTATGGGTGATAATCCCCGGTGTGTGGGGAGAAGTTGAAACATCTTAGGCTCTACCAATTAGTAGGTTCTCTTTGGAGAGTCAAGAAATTTTGTCTTTTCAGATCATCCTGAATGAAACTTTTTCTTTTTTTCTCTCAGCAGCAAAAGGGGTGAAAAATACCAGCCTTTTCAACGAGGGCGCTCTGTCCTTGTTTTTCCGATCGTGGGTTTTTCTTGACAATTCCTGTAAAAAAAAGGTTAAAAGAGAGTCCACGGATATAGTCACGTCGCAGATATGATTTTCCTGACGACATTTCTGACCTGGGGTTCCTTTTTGTTCTCAGTTGTAGTAGGGTCTTGCTTGTATTGGAAAAGTTTGCTGGTGCTTGATCTCGAAATGACTTCTCTCTTTCATTTGCCTGCCGGTCGCTTGAGCCTTGTATCTCTTTTGTCTGGCAACAGATCTGCGATGTCCTGTCAACAGTGTTGAGGGGTAAAATTCTGAACGGAGAAGTTTTTAAATGATGCTCTTGTATGCAATGGTGTGTCGGTATGGCAGAACTACGATTTGAAAACGTAATAAAACGATACGGAAAAACAGAAGTTGTCCATGGTATCAACCTCCAGGTCGTCGATAAGGAGTTTCTCGTCCTGGTTGGCCCTTCAGGCTGTGGTAAGTCCACTTTGCTGCGTATGATTGCCGGTCTTGAGGAGGTCAGTGAAGGGACCATCTCCATGGATGATCAGGTGATTAACGATCTGGCTCCCAAGGATCGGGGGCTGGCGATGGTTTTTCAGAATTATGCGCTCTATCCGCATATGAACGTTTTTGATAATATGGCCTTTGGCCTGAGACAGCGTAAGACCTCCAAGGAAGAGATCCTGCAGCGGGTAGAGGCTGTTGCCGATATCCTTGGTCTCAACGAGCTTTTGCAGAGAAGGCCCCACGAACTTTCCGGTGGCCAGCGTCAGCGTGTTGCCATGGGGCGGGCCATGGTGCGCAAACCCTCTGTTTTTCTCTTCGATGAGCCCTTGTCAAATCTGGATGCCAAATTGCGTATTCAGATGCGTGCCGAGATAAAAATGCTGCACCAGAGGGTACAGTCCACCATGGTCTATGTGACCCATGATCAGGTTGAGGCAATGACCCTTGCCGATAGAATTGTCGTCTTGCGAAACGGCTATATTGAGCAGGTGGGAACGCCTCTCGAGCTTTTTCTGCGGCCGGCGAATGTCTTTGTCGCAGGCTTTATTGGAACGCCTCCAATGAATCTGATTCCCTGTGTTGTCGATGTCAAAGACGGGCAGAGCTGGCTGCAGTTTTCCAAAGATCTGCGCATCCCGATCCCCCGGGCTGGTGAGACAGACCTCCAGCACCGGCAAAAGGTTGTTGCCGGTATCCGCACCGAAGAGATAACCCTTGCCGATGAAAGCGCTTCTACGCCTGCTGACTGGGTTTTTCCTGGTGTGGTCAAGGTTGTGGAACCGCTTGGCAATGAGAATCATCTCTTTGTTGATCTCTCTGGCGAAACGTTTATTGCACGTTGCGCCGGACGCCGGGAAGTCAGAGCTGGAGACTCCGTTGATCTGGCCTTCAATCTCGAGCAGCTTCATATCTTTGATGCGGAAACGACCAGGGTGGTTTATCAGGCAAACGCCTTTGAAGAGTAGTTCTTGCTGATATCCCTTTTCTGGGAGCTTTGGCAATAGCAGCCATTTCTTCGTTTTCACAGGGCGTGTAATCCGGATTTTAGAGAGCATTTTTGGTGTTCTGGAACCGATGGATGCACGTCTGATAGTTTTCTTATCGATCTTGAGCAGGTTGATTGTTTTGCTTTACGCTGCCTTTTTTCCTGTTGAGGAATTGACAGCAATGTACGGGAGGGTTGTATGCCATTGCAATGTATGTCGGCTTTAACTCGGCCCGTAGAGGAAGCACGCCAGCTGTTTGTCACTCGAGCTCGTATCTGTCTGTGGTATAGTACGATCTTATTCCCCCTCTTTTATTTTTACGATATCTGGGTAGGCAATGAACATCAGGACCTTTTTCTTCTTTGCAGGCTGGTTGTCGCCCTTGTATCCCTGTTTTGTCTCTCTTTACTGAACGAGAAGAGATATCAAAAATACTCTTTTCTTCTCTTTTATATTTCTTGGTTTGTAGGGGTTTTTGCGCTTTCTCTGATGGCGCTTTTGCAGGGAGCCTTCCAGTCGGATTACTATATTGGCATTCTGCTTATGATGGTAGGAGGCATGGCTTTTTTACCAATAACGGTAACGCAGGCGGTGTTTTTGGGTTTTTCCACATATTTGATTTATTTCTTAACCCTCTTCTACGGAACCGACAGCCTGGAGAGTGACACCCTCGCCTCAATGTGCAACAACAGTTTCTTCTTTTTATCGTTTATCGGAATATGTGCCCTGCAGAGCCACAACGAGATGGCAGGTTTTCTGGAGAGAGCGAAAACGGTCAATCGTCTGTCTGATACCCGGCAGGAATTGGCTCGTTTTACCGAGGGTCTGCAAAAATTAACCAATAGAAGGCTCGAGCAGCTGGAGAAGAAAAATATCCAGTTTGCTGAACTGTATAACGCGATAGCAGATATACTGGTGCTGATTGATAGAAATGGGGTGATACGAAACGTCAGTCCCCAGTGCCTTACACTGCTGGGAAGATCCCCTCGTGAGCTGGAGGGAAGGCCTTTTCTTGATATACTCGAAGAGGAGAGAAAAGAGATACACAGCGTGCGTTTTGACAATCTTGTCAGGCAACTCTCTTCTGGTGACTTTGTCTATGGACGGCGTATTCGTTTGCTAAAAGCCGATGGTAGTATCGTTCATGTGGAAGTATCTGGAGGGCGTGTTGATCTTGATGAGGTCTTTTATCAGTTTGTTATTCGTGATATTACGCCTGTAAAGATAATTGAACAGCAGTTGCTGGAGTCGCAGCGTCTGGTTGGTGGTGCTCGACAGGCTGCTATATTTGGTCTGGCAAAGCTTGCTGAATGCAGGGATGGTGACACTGGAGCGCATCTGCAGCGAATACGTCGTTATACCGATTTGCTGGTACGGTATCTCTCCACCCAACCTGCTTATACAGACGTTATTACTGAGTTCTTTGTTGAACAGATGAGAGATACTTCAATTCTGCATGATATCGGCAAGGTGGCAATTCCTGATAATATTTTACTCAAACCGGGGCAGCTCGAGAGTCACGAGCACGATATCATAAAAAGACATTGTCAGTATGGCGCCGCTATTCTTGAGAGTGCTGCCATTGATGGTGATGATTGGCTGTCATCCTTCTTCTCTTTGGCCCGAGATATTGCAATGCACCATCATGAGCGTTGGGATGGGCAGGGGTACCCCATGGGGCTGGCTGGACAAGAGATTCCGCTTGCCGCCCGTATTGTTGCTCTAGCCGATGTTTATGATGCACTTACATCCACCAGGGTGTACAAAGCAGCTTACAGCCATGATCTCGTAAAAACCCTTATCTCTAAAGGCCGGGAAAAACACTTTGATCCAGGCGTTGTCGATGCTTTTCTCGCTCTGGAGTCTCTGTTCAAAGAAAGTCGGTTACAACAGTTGCTTGAGGAGTAGAAGAGGCATATGGTCGTAAAAGAGAGCTACAGGGAAGAGCAGAGAGAGGTCTATCACCATCGAGTGAGTCTGGTCCTTTTTTGTGGCGTCCTTTTGATGTTGTTTTTCTCTGTGTTTGATCGCCCTCTCCAGGCACAGAGTATCTCCTGTTTTTCCACCTGCAGACTTGGCGCAGCCTTTGTTTGTGCACTGTTATTCGTTGTAAACTCCTTTGACCAAAGACACCGGTATTCGAAGATCATTGGCTTGATTGGCTTTTTTGTTATGAATGCGGGGCTTGTTCTGCCTTTTCTCGTTTCTTCCACCGGAAGCAAAGTCTATTTTGTCAGTTTGGTGACACTTATGGTTCTGTATGTGGTGTGCATTCCGATTCATCTCGGGGAGGCCCTGGCTGCAATAGCTCTTCCCTTTCTCTCCTTTATTCTGGTGCATTTTCTTAAGAGACCCGATGGTTTTCAATGCCCGAATTATTACCCTAATCTTTTTGCTTTTACCTGTTTTACAGGTATTGCTATCTGTAATTGCTGGTTTGATATCCGGTTCAGAAAGCGTGATCTTGCGCTGCGTGAAGAGGAAGAGACAATAAACTCAGAGCTGACAATACAGGCAGCAAAACTTGAATCAGAGGTCGGCAGGCACTACAACAAACAACTCTCGATTGAGAAAAGGTACCGCCAACTCTTCAACAGTATCGCTGATGATGTTATTGTGGTCGCCAGAAATGGGGCTATTGTCCAGGCAAACAAAGCTTTTCGCAATCATTTTGATCTGCCAAATCCACAAGAGCCGGGAGCCTTTTGGCAGCTGCTTGTTTCGGGTACCAGACAGAAGCTTGTGCCCCTGTTTCTTGATGCCCTGGAAAGTGATATTGCTCTCCACGATATTCGTGTGTTACTTATGGCGGCAAATGGTTTTACGATGGAGGCAGATGTCAACGTGACTGTTATCGGGGACCGGCCGGCGGAGAAAAGGCTGCTGTTGACAATACGGGATATTCTTCCACGGGAAAAGATAAAGGCTGAAATTATCGAGGCCCTTAAGATACGAAAAAAGACGGAGAACGCTGCCATTATGGCCTTGACAAGGCTGTCTGAGTTCAAGGTTGCGGCTTCTCAGAATCATCTGCGAAGGCTCAGGGAGTACTGTAAGATTCTTGCTGAAGACATTGCCGGCTCTCCATCTGTGAACAATCTTGTTACAGCCACCTTTATCGAAGATATCTATAATGCCTCTATTCTCCACGATATTGGTAAGGTCGCTCTTCCGGATCAGCATATACGGGAGGCAGAGGCGTCGGGAGCAACAGAAGATGATCTGCTCAAACAGCATACGATAATTGGTGGGGATGTTATCAAGGATATGGAGCGGGAAAGCCCGGACAGCGGGTTTTTAACAATGGCAAAGCATATAGCCTACTTTCACCATGAACTCTGGGACGGCAGCGGCTATCCTCACGGACTCTCAGGAGAGGAGATTCCTCTTGCCGCAAGGATCGTCTCCGTTGCCAACGCCTATGAAGAGCTTGTCACGGGTTTTTACACCCTGAAAGGTTTATGTTCGCATAGTGAGGCTATTGCCTATATCAATAGCCTCAGCGGCGTCCATTTTGACCCGGTTGTTGTCTCAGGGCTCTTGCGCAGGCAAGACGCATTCGTGAGAGTGTACGAAAAATACACGGTAGCGAGCGATGGACAGACCTTTGCAGAGAGAGTCGTGAATATCTGATCTGCATATATTGCGGAGTTGGAGCTCTTTCTGGCTTATCCGGGAGGAGAGGGCGTTTCCCGTCCCCTTCGGATAAATCTGTAGTAAAGGGAATAAAAGTCGATCTCGGGCCAGCCTTTTAAGATTTCCCTTCGTACAAATAGGATCTTTTCAGGAAGGTAAATACTGCTCGATGTGCTCAGCAGGAATCTCTACTCGTAATTTTGGTCGGCATAGCCCACCCAGCCGCCAGCCTCGATCAGGGCCTGTTCAAACTCTGAAATAGAAAATGCGATGGTTTTTTCGCCTGCTGCAGAGCTGAAGTGCAGGGTCTTGCTGTCGAGGTCGGTGATGAGATTTGTCTCTGCTCCGGCAAATGTTGCAAAGAGGAAATCAACATCCTCTTTTTCCAGCTCCACGGCCATCATGCCACAGTTAAACATATTCTGTTTGAAGATCCTGGCATAACTCTCGGCAATCACCAGGTTGATACCGTTGACCTCAAGGGCCCAGGGGGCATGCTCTCTGGATGAACCGCAGCCAAAATTGGCACGGGTGACGATCACCGAGCAGTCGCTGATATCCCGGGACGGGTTGAATCCGGGCAAGGCAAGGTCTTCGAGCAGATAGGGGCGCAGGGCCTCCTTGGTTATCTCTGTCAGGTATTTTGCCGGGATGATCTCATCGGTGTTGATATCCGAGCGGTCAAGAAAAAGGACCTTGCCGTTGAAGTCTTTCATTATTGGTCTCCTGCATAGAGATTGGAATTTGTAATATACCCTTGTATTGCAGTGGCTGCAGCGGACGCCGGGCTCATAAGGTGGACAGTCCCTCCCTTGCCCATCCTGCCATTAAAATTCCGGTTGGTCGTTGCGGCGCAGATCTCACCGTCGGCAAGAACACCGTTGCTCATTCCGAGGCAGGCCCCGCAGGTGGGGTTGGTCACGCAAAATCCAGCGTCCATAAAGATCTTGATGAGGCCTTCTTCGAGTGCCTGCCTGTAGATTTTCGGTGAGGCGGGGGAGACAATACCCCGGATTCCAGGCTGTATGGATTTGCCTTCGAGGACTTTGGCGGCAATGCGCAGATCCTCGATTCGTCCATTGGTGCAGGAGCCGATATAGACCTGGTCTATTTTTTCCCCCTCCATTTCACGGATTGACTTGACCTGGTCGGGCTTGTAGCCGTATGTTGTTACAGGTACCAGCCGGGAGGCATCAATTTTGATTGTCTCGACGTATGTTGCATCGGCATCGGCGGTATATTGCCGGTAGCTTTTCAGAGCCTCCTCTTTGGAGCTGAAGTCCCCGTTGATAAACTCCCAGAGATAGTCAACGGTGGTCATATCCGGGGCGCAGATCCCGGATGTGCCGCCCGCTTCGACGGCCATATTGCAGAGGGTCATGCGCGATTCCATGGACATCGCATCAACCACCTCACCGCAGAATTCGATCACCCGGTTGGTTGCACCGTTGACGCCGATCGTTCCAATAACGGTGAGAATCGCGTCCTTGGCATAGACCCCTTCGGGAAGCTTTCCCGAAATCTCCACCTTCATGGTCTCGGGGTGGTGGAAGGCGCAGACCCCTTTGAGAATACCCACTTCAAGATCTGTGGTGCCGACTCCTGCGGCAAAGGCCCCGAAGGCACCGTGGGTACAGGTATGTGAATCTCCCATAATAACCGTGTAGCCCGGTCTGACAAAACCTTTTTCCGGAAAGAGGGCGTGGCAGACCCCGTTCTGGCCAATATCAAAAAAATCAATTATCCCATGACGCAGGGCCCACTCCCGCAGAATCTTGCCCTGCTCGGCGGTCTTGGAATCCTTTGCCGGGGTCACGTGGTCGATCACCGCCTTGATTTTTGACGGATCAAAAACCCGGTCCATCCCCCGTGTAACCAGATCGTTAATGGCTATAGGAGTGGTTATTTCGTGGCAGAACACCGCGTCAAGACGAATGACATTGATGTCTGCAAAGGGGTTGTCGACCTTGTGAGAAGCAAAGATTTTTTCCGCGATAGTTTTTCCCATGCTGCCTCCTGGCTCTTTTTTGTCCTGTTCTTCTGGCGAGGTTCTTTGTATTTTCGCCGGTTTTTTGGCTCTCTATCAATTGTAAGGATGTTGCCTGTTATCTCTTTCAACGTCAAAAAACTCGATACCCCTTGTTTGGAGCACAAATCAGGCGGTCCTCTCCTTCAACCCTGAAACACCTGCCGGGGAGGGGAGACAACCCAGATTGCCTGTAAGCTCCCGGAGCCACTGTTTTTGAAAACATGTGGAGTGTCTGAGGGAAAAGAGACACTGTCGCCTTCGCTGAGCTCATACACCTGCTTGCCGTAGAACAGCTGGGCCTTGCCTTTGAGAACGAGACCGAATTCCCAGCCGGGATGACCGTATTCCTTATCTCCTTTCTCGCCGCCTTCGTCGATTTTCAGCAAAAAGCTTTCAATGGCCGGTGCCCCCCGTTCGTCTCCCGGCTGGCAGAGCTGTTCGATTGTCACCAGATTTCGTACAATCGTCTGCCGTTCATCGCTGCGGACTATATGTATCTTGCGTTTCTGTCTGTAGTCACTGAACAGATATTCATAGTCCAGATCAAGAACATCGGCGATCTGCAACAGGGTCTCGATCGAGGGAGAGACCTTGTTCCTTTCTATCTGCGAAACAAGGCTCTCACTGACGCCAGCCTGCCGGGAAACCTCCTTGAGGGTCAGCCTTTTACGTTCACGTACCGTTCGCAATTTGGCGCCAAAGGTATATTTGAGCCTTGACTTTATCAATATTAAACCTCCTGAAGTATATATAAAATGAGTCTCCGCCGCTGTCAATGAAAATTATCACTGATATTCGAGTCTTTGACGAAAAAGAAGCGAAAGGGTGCCACGCTTGATCGAATATACGAGACCGCAGACGGCCTCTGCAGCGTTTTTTCTGTGGTTTTTATGGAAAATTGTCTCGCATTACAGCCCATGTTGTGTTATAATGAAAGATTACCTAAATGCTAGGCTTCCCGTAAAGGGCCTTTTTGCCAGGCGGCATATCTTTGCGGTTTGTCTTCTGGTATTCAATGTGATTGTCTTGTCAAGGGGGTGCAGATTGCTGTGGCTCCTTATTTTTTATGATTGCCGGGCCCGCTTCGGCTGGTCCGGATTTCTGTCGATTGACGATGTTGTAGAGGACTGCGGTGATGAAAAAGGATTTATCAAAGGTGAGAAACATAGGTATCAGTGCCCATATCGATTCGGGAAAGACGACCTTGACCGAGCGTATTCTGTATTACACGAAGAGAATACACGCCATACACGAGGTCCGCGGCAAGGATGGGGTCGGAGCCAAGATGGATTCTATGGAGCTGGAAAAGGAGCGTGGTATTACTATCCAGTCCGCTGCGACCTATTGCTCATGGAAGGAGCATTCAATCAATATCATCGATACCCCCGGGCACGTTGATTTCACCGTTGAAGTGGAAAGGGCCCTCAGGGTGCTTGATGGTGCGGTTCTGGTTCTCTGTTCGGTCGGTGGTGTGCAGTCCCAGTCTATTACCGTCAACAGGCAGATGACCCGCTACAACGTGCCGCGTATCGCCTTTGTCAATAAATGTGACCGTACCGGGGCCAATCCGGAAAAGGTGACCCAGCAGCTCCGCGATAAGCTGGATCTGAATGCACATATGATGCAGATACCGATCGGCCTGGAAAATGACCTTCGGGGGCTGGTGGATCTGATTACGATGAAGGCGGTCTATTTTGATGGTCCCAACGGTGATGAGCTGCGTATCGAAGAGATCCCCGAATCTCTGCAGGCAGAGGCCGAAGAGCGGCGTGAAGCCTTGGTCGAGGAAGTCTCGATGTTTTCAGAAGAGTTGATGGAGGCCCTTCTCGAGGAGGGCGAGGTTGATATTCAGCTCATCTATGACGCGGTACGTAAAGGCACTTTGTCTTTGGAATTTACTCCGGTCTTCATGGGGTCAGCCTATAAGAACAAAGGGATACAGTTGCTGCTCGATGCGGTCACCGAGTATCTGCCTTGTCCGACCGATATCAGCAATATGGCTCTGGATCTTAAAAACGAGGAAGAGGAGTTCGAGGTAAGCAACGACCCCGAAGATCCTCTGATTATGCTCGCCTTTAAACTCGAAGACGGTCGTTATGGCCAGTTGACCTATGTACGTACCTATCAGGGTGTCTTGAGTAAAGGTGATACGGTCTATAACAGTCGTACCGGCAAGAAGGTCAAAATCGGCCGTTTGTGTCGTATGCATTCCAACGAGATGGAAGAGATCGAGACCTGTGGGTCGGGCGATATTGTCGCTCTTTTTGGTATTGATTGTGCTTCCGGAGACACCTTTACCTCTGAGGAGTTGTCCTGTTCGATGACCTCGATGCATGTCCCGGAGCCGGTCATCTCTCTTGCCGTGATTCCGGCGGACAACAAGGCACAGGTGAATATGTCCAAGGCCTTGAATCGCTTTACAAAAGAAGATCCAACCTTCAAGACCTTTGTTGACCATGAAACCGGTGAGACCATTATCTCGGGAATGGGTGAATTGCATCTTGAGGTCTATATCGAGCGGATGAAGAGGGAGTACAACGCCCTTGTCGAGGTTGGGGCGCCCCAGGTTGCCTATCGGGAGACCATATCGCAGCGGGCCGAGTTTAACTATACCCATAAAAAGCAGACCGGAGGCTCCGGACAGTTTGGCCGTGTGGCCGGTTTTATGGAGCCCATCGAAGAAGAGTACGAGTTTGTTGACAGTATCGTTGGCGGTGTCATCCCCCGCGAGTTTATTGGCTCGTGTGATAAGGGGTTTCAGAAGAGCATGGAAAAAGGCTCTCTCTGCGGGGCGCCGATCACCGGTGTTCGTTGTACTATTAACGACGGGGCCTTCCACGCGGTGGATTCCTCTGACGTGGCTTTTCAGCTGGCCTCTATTGGTGCTTTCAGGGAAGGGTATCTCAAGGCAAAGCCTGTGATCATGGAACCGATCATGAAGGTCGCAGTCGAAGGGCCATCAGAGTTTCAGGGAGCCGTTATGGGCTCTATCAACCAGCGTCGTGGTATGATTATCGGTACAACCGAGGAGGGAAGTTACTCTGTGATTGAGGCGGAGGTACCCCTGTCCGAGATGTTTGGCTATTCAACAACGCTGCGCTCGCTGACCCAGGGAAAGGCTGAGTTTACTATGGAATTTTCAACCTTTAAGGTGGTTCCGAAGGGTGTCAGTGAGGAGCTGGTCAAGGCCTACCAGGAAGAAAAAAAGAACGCCTAGTATTCGTAATAATGCGCTGAGATGCCGAAGTGTAAGATATTGTCTGGATCATTGATCTGGCATATAAGATAAGGATTGAAAAGGTGAATTTTCATGGAAAAAAATCTGGTTGCGAATAATCCGGTCCGTGCCCTTGGCCCGGAAGAAAAAGAAAAAGGGGCCATGGGGCTGGTCATGGCCAGGGCCGGTCTTGGCAAGACGGCCGTTTTGGTTCAGCTTGCCCTGGATTACATGCTCCTGGGGAATAAGGTATTACATGTCTCTATCGGGGAAGGTCTTGAGAAGACCCGTACCTGGTATGATGATATCTTGTCCCTTTTCACCGATGGAGAGAAGATTGGCAACATTCCTGCGGTCATGAAAAATCGTATGATTATGACCTTTAAGGAGAGCAGCTTTTCAACCAGTCTTTTTAAGGAACGGCTCGATGATCTGGTTGCCCAGGATATCTACAAGCCGCAATGTCTTATCGTTGACGGGTACGATTTTACGGGCAGTTCTCGAGAATCTCTGGAAGATTTTAAACGGATTATGCAGGAGCAGGATCTGCGTATGATCTGGTTTTCTGCGATAAGCCATCGTGATGATACCCGGACGAGCAAGGCCGGGGTTCCGGCGCCCTGCCATGAGGTTGATGATCTCTTTGATGCAATTTTGCTGATACGGCCTGAAGGTGAGGCGATACATCTGGACATACTTCGCTGTGATTTCTGTGCGACTGATCCGGACGCAGGCCTGGCTCTGGATCCGTCAACCATGCTGATCAAAAAAATCTGAGCCGAAAAGAGAACAAGGGAGCCTCAGCTCAACCTGGGCAACATTCCCTTATTTCCGCCGTTTTTCTGGTACAGCGCCAGAGAAGGTCTTGAGAGGGGTGGTTGTGCAATGTTCGGGTTTTCAGGCAGAAGATCTCTGAGAGTTTTGGAGGCAGGGCCATTTCCGGCCCTTGTCTTCGTCGGGCTCCTGTCCCAGACAATGGTGATTCGGGATTGTCCCCTATGAAGTTCAGACCATGTATAGATTTACACTCGGGAGTCGTCAAGCAGATTGTCGGCTCCACACTGTCCGAAGATCCTTCGTCGCTTTCGGTAAACTTTGTCAGTCAAAAATCTCCTGCCTGGTATGCCTCGCTGTTCCGAAAGGATAATCTCTTGGGAGGTCATGTCATTATGCTGGGGCCGGGCAATGCCGTTGCCGCCCGTGAGGCCCTTGCTGCCTGGCCGGAAGGGATGCAGATCGGCGGCGGTATAACGGCTGACAATGCCAAAGATTGGCTGGACCGCGGCGCCTCCCACGTTATTGTTACCTCCTATGTCTTCAATGACGGTAATGTCGATATGCAGCGGCTCAGGCATCTTGTCTCTCTGGTCGGAAAAGAGCATATTGTCCTCGATTTGAGCTGCCGGAAAAGGGGAGAGCATTACTATATCGTCACAGACCGCTGGCAGTGTTTCACCGAGGTGCGCCTGCAGGAAGATGTGCTCGAGGATCTGGCTGGCTATTGCGATCAGTTTTTGGTACATGCGGCCGATGTCGAGGGAAAATGCGCTGGTATCGAACCTGATATTCTCTCTCTGCTTGCACGCTGTTCTGCGCTGCCGATAACCTATGCCGGGGGTGTTGCGAGTATCGCAGATTTGCAGATGATCGCCGATCTCGGTCAGGGAAGAGTCGATGTTACCGTGGGCAGCGCGCTTGATATCTTTGGCGGGCAGGGCCTGACCTACAGAGAGGTTGTCCAGTTCTGCGCTGAGGATTGAGCGACCGATTTTCAGATGCTTGTTGACTTTATTGATCTCTTTGTTTACGTTAACCTAAAATTTGCAGGGGCGGCTCAGGCCTGAGATGATACCCATTGAACCTGACCTGGTTAATACCAGCGTAGGGAATTGCAGAGAGTAGTTCTTCTTTGAGTTTGTCCTTCCTGGCTGTATCCTGTTGTGTTTTCCTTTTTTCTATCAATCGTATTTTGCTCGATAAGGGGGAGCTATGTCTCAAATTGTCCGTCAGTCTGCCGAAAATCTGCAAAAGATCAGGGCCAGCAAGCCTCTTGTTCATAATATCACAAACTACGTGGTCATGAATTTTACCGCCAACGCGCTTCTCGCCGCTGGAGCCTCTCCTGTGATGGCACATGCGATAAACGAGGTTGAGGATATGGCCGGAATTGCCAATGCCCTTGTCTTAAACATTGGCACCTTGAGTGATGATTGGGTTGAGGCGATGGTGCTGGCCGGCCAGAAGGCCTCATCTTTGAAGACCCCGGTGGTGCTCGATCCTGTAGGTGCCGGTGCCACAGCCCTGCGGACGGATGCGGCCAAAAGGATCCTGCAGGAGGTGGCGGTGCGCATCGTCAGGGGAAACAGCTCTGAAATACTGGCGCTCAGTGGAGGTTCGTCCGCAACCCGCGGTGTCGACGCTGCCAATGCGGTAGATGAGGCGGCCGGCGTTGCCGTGGAGATGGCGCGGGAGCTGAAAACAACACTTGCCATAACCGGCAAGATAGATCTTGTAACCGACGGTGAGAGGGTGATAGAGGTCGCCAATGGGCACGAAATGATGCCATATATTACCGGTACAGGCTGTACTGCAACCGCTCTGGTCGGTGCTTTTGCGGCGGTTGAAGAGGATATGCCCGTTGCCGCGGCCGGCGCTCTGGCCTTTATCGGGCTTGCCGGTGAACGCGCAGCCCGTGCGGCTTCGGGGCCGGGCTCTTTTGCCGTCCATTTTCTTGATGCCCTGTATAGGCTCTCCACTGAAGAGTTTGTCCAGTCGGCCAAGATCGTTGTCCGGTAGCTGTAATGAAGCATGATTATTCGCTCTATCTGGTAACCGACCGGGGACTGTCTCTGGGCAGAAGCAGCCTCGATATTGTTGAAGAGGCCGTTTGCGGCGGCGTCACCTGTGTGCAGATACGGGAAAAGACCTGTTCGTCAAGGGAGTTTGTTGGCGAGGCCAAAGGCCTGCAGAACCTCCTGAAGCCCGTTGGCATCCCCCTTATCGTCAATGACAGGATTGATGTGGCAATGGCCGTCGGGGCCGCCGGTGTCCATCTCGGTCAACAGGACATAGATCTCAGGGATGCCAGGAAAATCCTCGGTGCAGATTTCATTATCGGAATCTCTGTTGAGTCCGTCGACGATGCCCTGACCGCAGAGGCCGGTGGCGCCGATTATCTCGGGGTAAGTCCTGTCTTTGCAACATCGACAAAGAGAGATACGGCTCCGGCCCTGGGGCTCTCCGGTCTGGCTGCAATCAGAGAGACCGTAGACCTCCCGCTGGTGGCCATTGGCGGTATAAACCATCGAAATTGTGCGGAGGTTATCGCTGCAGGTGCCGACGGTATTGCCGTTGTCTCGGCCATTGTCAGCGCACCCTCTCCACGAGAGGCCGCGTTTGCGCTTCGTCGTGCCGCCGGCCTGCCAACCATCACCAGGGGGAATCTATGAACAGTCAAGCAAACAAACGCTATCGTCGTGTTTTGACCATCGCCGGTTCCGACAGCGGCGGAGGGGCCGGAATTCAGGCGGATCTCAAGGCCATAGCGGCCAATGGTTGTTATGGTCTCTCTGTGATCACCGCCCTTACCGCCCAGAATACCCAAGGGGTTTTTGCGATACATTCGGTACCGGTGGACTTTGTCAGACGGCAACTTGAGGTGGTCCTCGACGATATTGGTGTCGACGCCGTGAAGATTGGTATGTTGTTTTCGGTCGAACTTATCGAGACGATAGCTGAGGTCCTCCGCCTGCGTAATCTGTCTGGTATTGTGCTTGATCCGGTGATGGTGGCAACCAGTGGAGATAAGCTTCTCGAAGACGATGCCGTCTCAGCATTGAAAGAGAGCCTTGTGCCTTTGGCTGATCTGATTACGCCCAATCTGCCGGAGGCCGAAGCCCTCTTGGGAAGGCAGATTGACGATGTTGCCGGCTTGGAGGGCGCAGCAGAAGAACTCTCCGCTCTGGGATGCGCGAATGTCTTGGTAAAAGGGGCCCATCTGGAGAGAGCTTTTTGTACCGATGTCCTCTATATGGCTCGGACCAATACTCTATATTCCTATCCGGCAGAGCGGATCGCCACCGCCAATACCCACGGCACCGGTTGTACCCTCTCTTCGGCGATTGCCGCAAAGCTGGCCAGTGATATGCCGATCAACGAGGCCGTAGAAGCGGCAAAAGAGTATATAACCGGGGCCATACGCTCGGGGGCAGAATATCGTCTCGGCGGTGGAAATGGGCCGGTGAACCATTTCTACAGGTTCTTTTAGATGGACAGGCAGGGACCGCATCTATCCAGGCAAGACACCGGTACTACGGGTACTGGCAGCGTTGGCCTGTGCTGCCATGATATTGACCTCTCCTTCGAGGGACGTACCGTCTTTGAAAAATTTGCGCTGGATTTCGAGCCCGGGAGATGGACCTGTCTGTTGGGGCCAAGCGGCTGCGGGAAGTCAAGTTTGCTCCGCATCCTGACAGAGACGCAAGATTTTTGTTTTTCCGGTTCGGTCTGTTTTTCCGGCACCTGCAAAACGACGGGGCTGATCGCCTGGATGAGTCAGAAGGATCTGCTGCTGCCCTGGCTGAGGGTGCTCGATAACATTGTCATCGGCGCAAGGTTGAGGGGCGAGCTTGATGCCAACAGCCTGAGAAAGGCAGAGATCTTGCTTGAAAAGGTCGGAATGGCGGGCTGTGGGAAGCTGTATCCGGGTGCCCTTTCCGGTGGCATGCGCCAGAGAGTTGCCCTTCTCAGAACCTTGATGGAGGAACGGCCTGTCCTGCTTATGGACGAGCCGTTTTCGGCATTGGACGCCCTGACCCGATTCAAACTGCAAAACCTTGCGGCACGACTTGCCCGCGGAAAAACAGTTGTGCTGGTCACCCATGATCCCTTCGAGGCCTTGCGCCTCGGTCACAGGGTGGTTGTTCTTGGAGGGTCTCCGGCCAATGTGGTCGCCGAGCTAAGGCCCGGTGGTGCTATTCCAAGAACAACCGATGGTCCCGAGTTTGCCCAAGAGCATGCAGCGTTGCTGCAAACCCTGTTTGCCGAGGAGGGTGTATGAGGATATTACGGGCCCTGATTCTGGCGGCATCTCTGGTCCTGTTCTGGCAGCTGATTGTCATTATCAGCGGGGTCCCGTCGTATATCCTGCCTGGTCCGGCTACGGTTTTTACTGCCGTTGTTGCGCATTTTCAGATTCTGACCGACCATACCATGGTTACCCTGACCGAGATTCTGCTCGGACTGCTTCTGGGAACCGGACTCGGCTGTCTCTGTGCCCTTGTTATGATTCTGTCGCCGGTTTTACAGCGCTGGCTGCTTCCTGTACTGGTTATCAGTCAGGCTATCCCGGTTTTTGCCCTGGCTCCGATCCTGGTTCTCTGGTTGGGCTACGGTATGGCCTCGAAGGTGGCAATGGCTGTTCTGATCATCTTTTTCCCGGTTACATCGGCATTTTACCACGGGATGCGGCGTATAGAGGGTGATCTTCTGGAGATGGCCCGTATTATGGGTGCCAGCTCCTGGCGGGTGATACGTTGTATCATCATTCCCGGGGCATTACCGGCACTTGCTTCCGGATTACGGGTGGCCGCTGCGGTTGCTCCGATCGGAGCAGTCGTCGGGGAATGGGTGGGCTCCAGTGAGGGGCTTGGATATTATATGCTGCATGCCAACGCCAGGATGCAGATTGATCGAATGTTTGCGGCCTTGTTTCTGTTGGCATTGATCTCGGTCTGTCTCTATTATTGTGTTGATTCGTTGCTCGTTCGAGTCATTTATTGGGAAAAAATAAAGGAGTTACATCATGAATAGGTTTTTTACAGCAATTTTTCTTGCATTGTTTTTGGTTGTTTCTGTTGTCGGATCGTCATCTGCGGCAACCCGGTTAACCGTGTTGCTTGACTGGTTTATCAATCCTGACCACGGCCCGCTTCTTGTTGCCCAGGAAAAGGGGTTTTTCAAGGAAAGAGGTCTCGAGGTAGAGTTTATCGCTCCAGCCAATCCCAACGATCCTCCAAAGCTTGTTGCCGCCAAAAAAGCTGATATTGCGGTTTCTTATCAACCCCAGCACCAGATGCAGGTGGCTGAAGGGCTGCCACTGGTCCGTATCGCAACGCTTGTGGCAACCCCGCTGAATTCACTGGTTGTTCTTGCCGACAGCGGTATCCGTCAGATCGGTGATATAAAGGGAAAGACCATCGGCTATTCGGTGGGCGGTTTTGAGACAATTCTTTTGAAAGTCATGCTTGCCAAGGCAGGGCTTGGTCTCGATGATGTCAAGCTGGTCAATGTCAATTTTTCGCTTTCACCCTCCCTGATTTCCGGCAAGGTCGATGCAGTGATCGGGGCCTTTCGGAACTTCGAGTTGAATCAGATGGAGATCGAAAAACATCCTGGGTACGCATTCTTTGTCGAAGAGCATGGGGTTCCGTCATATGATGAACTTATTCTTGTGGCGCATAGGGACAGGGTTGCTGACGATGATCTTCGTAAATTTGTCGATGCCCTGGAGGCCGGAGCACAGTATCTGGTCAATCATCCCGATGAGAGTTGGAAACTTTTTATCAGTAACGGGAGAGAGGAGCTGGACGATACCTTAAACCGCCTGGCCTGGCGTGATACTGTGCCGCGTTTTGCGCTGCGGCCCGGTGCCCTGGACCGGAAACGCTACAGAAACTTTGCCCGCTTTCTCAAAGAGCAAAACGGGATTGAAACGGGAGATGATTTGAGGATGTGGGCTGTGGAACTGGACTAGAACTCAGATCTTTCTTGCCCTCTGTTTGCAGCCTTTAAAAGAGAGCCTCGCCCTCCTCACGCTGTATTGGTGGGAGGGTTGTCTTGTCTTCTTGTATCGCTGGCAGATCTGAAATCGAGAGGTTTTTTCGGGATGTTCTTTTCTTGCGAAAAGAACCCTGTCGATATAGAAGAGGAGGAAACGATTTCAGGCCCTTCGAATACATGTTTTTTGCGCCCCATTTGCCTGCAGGTCTTAGGATCATCGCCATATGGATGGAGGTGGGACTCTGGTCTATCTCCCTGTGCCCGTGAAATGATCGAAAAAGAGGTTCGTTCGAAGGGTTTCCCCTTGTTTTTCAATCTTTCTTTAACAAAGTTTTTATGATGGCCTAAGCTCTCTTGACAAGAGATTTTTATCACAGTATTTTGTTAGTAAATCCAAACTTAACCATAGTGGCACAAATATGTTTAGATATATCTTCAGTATCTTGATTGTTGTATCTCTTTTCTTTCTCGCTCCTTTTGTCATTGCCGCCCCCGACTATGATCGCCTTGCCGAAGAGATCAATACGCGTCTGAATACGGGGGTTAGGCTCTACCAGGAGGGCGATGTGGAGGGTGGTAAGACGGCTGTGCAGATGGCCTATTTTGAGGTGTTTGAGAACCTTGAGGGGCCCATCCGCATAAACGTCTCAGCCGCAGTGAGTTTCGATCTGGAAAGCCAGTTTGGTGAGATCCGAAAGATGATTGTTGCCGGAGAACCTCCTGAAACCGTAAAGGCCGCCGTCGATAGCCTGAACGCCGGGATTGCCGAAGCTCTTGAGGAGGTTAAGGCCTCTGGCCATACGGTGAGCGGGGTGCAGAATGTCACGGCCGTCGATATCGATAGAATTGATCCTGTATGGCTTGATGCCTACAAGCTTACCGAATCCCTGCTGCATGATTTTCTTGATGCCTATTCGAGGGGAAGTTACGACGAGGCCGATGAAGCCCTGACAAAGGCCCAGTTCACTGGCTATAAGAACAGTCTTCTGGAAACCGGGATTCGCAGAGGGATTTCGACCAAACGCGATTTTTACTACAACAACTCCTTTGCCGAACTGCATAAAATGGTCAAGGACTCTGCGCCTGACCAGCAGGTGGTTGAAAAAGTAACCACCGTCCTGTCTGATCTTCTGGCCGATACCCAGGGTCTGCCGATGGTTGACAAGGCCCTGAATGATCGTCAGCGCAAAGAGCGTCAGAATGCCGGTCAGCCGGCCAAAGACTGGGAGAAGATCAACGGAGATCTCTTTACCAGTATCAACGCAGCCTTAGGACTGTACAAACAGGGCGAGGTTGATAAGGCCAAGATGGCGGTCCAGAACAGCTATTTTGATATCTTTGAGGCCTCCGGTATGGAGCAGCAGGTAGCGATAGTTGACTCTGGTCTCAAGCTTGAAATGGAGGGGTATTTTACCAGACTCGTTGCCCAGATGAAGGCGGGGAAATCCCAGTCCGAGATTGAGGCGACGGTATCGGAAATGCAGAAAAAATTTACCAAGGTTGCCGCCGACCTCAAAGGCAAGGGCGAATCCGGCTTTCTCGAAAGTTTCCTGCTTTCTTTGCTGATTATTGTGCGGGAAGGTTTTGAGGCAATTCTTGTTATCACGGCCATTATAGCCTACATGGTGAAAACCAATAATAAAGATAAGCTGAAAACCATCTACAGTGCCTGCGTTTGGGCCATTGTTCTGTCCTTTGTTACGGCCTGGGTTCTCAAGAGTGTTCTCCATATCGACGGTGCAGGGCAGGAGATCTTAGAGGGCGCAGTGATGATGATTGCTGTGGTGGTTCTGTTTTTTGCCGGGCATTGGCTCCTTTCCAAGGCCGAGGCAGCCCGTTGGGATGCGTACGTTAAAGAGAAGATGAGCGACTCTCTGTCTCGAGGATCGCTTTGGGGCCTCTGGTTTGTGGTCTTTCTTGCCGTGTACCGGGAGGGTGCGGAGACCGTTCTGTTTTATGTGGCTCTTATGGCCCAGGCAACGGGGGCAAATGCCAACGCTGCGATACTCTCCGGGTTCGTTGTCGGTTGTATTGCCCTGGTGGTCATTTATCTGGTGATGCGTTTTACCTCGGTACGCCTGCCGTTCCGCGCCTTTTTCCTCTTTACTGGAGGCCTGTTGTATCTTATGGCCTTTGTTTTTGCTGGAAAGGGCATTATGGAGTTTGTCGAGGGCAAGCTGTTTGAGCCGACCCTTGTTCCTGGCGTTCCCCAGATTACCCTGTTGGGCATTTATCCGTATGTGGAAAGCCTTATACCACAGGCACTGCTGATTGCTTTGCTGGTTGGAGGCTGGTTCTACGCCAAAAGGAACAAAGAGGCTTGAAACGGGACTCTGAGATTCTTTCCCGTGTGTTTGAAGAGATTTCAGTCCCTTAAATAGTATACAATGATGACGACGCTGTATGCGAGGTCGCATACGGTTTTTAAACCAACCCTTAATAATTAGGAGTTAATACCATGAAGAAGTTATTGTTGACCGCAACCGCAGTTTCTCTGTTGAGTGCAACCACCACCTTTGCCGCTGATTTTAAAGAGTATCCGATCGGTGAGGCCCAGGAAATGGGTGGAATGGAAGTTGCCGCTGTCTATCTGCAGCCGATCACCATGGAACCCAGAGGCATCGATCTGCCAGCCTCCCAGGCAGATATCCACCTTGAAGCTGATATCCACGCAATCAAAGGAAACACCAATGGCTTTGGTGCCGGTGAGTGGGTTCCTTATCTGACCGTCACCTATACCTTGAAGAACAAGGATACCGGTAAGCAGATTGGTGGAAACCTGATGCCTATGGTTGCAGCTGATGGACCACACTACGGTGCAAATATCAAGATGCCTGGCGTTGGTAACTATGAGCTCACCTATTTCCTCGAGCCTCCGAGTAAGCAAGGTTTTGGCCGTCACTCTGACAAGGCTACCGGTGTTGGTAAATGGTGGGCACCTACCAGTGCAACTTACGAATTCACCTATTCTGGAATCAAGCAGTAATGGTGCTAGTCGCTTAAGACCGGTATAATTCAAGGAGCGGTGGACAGTGCTGTGTTGTCCACCGTTCTTCTTTTTTGGTGAGTGAAGAGCTGATGCTGACACCATTTTCGGATTTTGTTACCTTTTTTGCCGCTGTTGTTCGGTCGTATCTTCCTTTTATCCTTGTATTTTCTCTGGTTTGTGCCCTTTGGAAGAGGGGGGAAAGCCCACGGGCGCATCTGCGGCTTGTCGTGCTGGTCGTTGTTGCCGCACTCTGCGGTGTGTCAGCCGCCAAATTGGCGATAACAACTAAATATTTCAGCGAATTTTCTCTTTTCCTCTCGTTTTTTCTGCCCCTGTTTGGTCTGTTGACCTTTTTGGCTTCCTTTTTGAAGCGCAGAACGCTTACCGAAGGTGTCTTTTACCTCGTTGTTGTCCCTTTTTTGCTTTTGCTGTCCGTTCGCAGCGCAGTGGATCTCTGGATATTCATCGCCGATGAGGCCTTGACGGCAACGAGCGTTGTCAATACAACCTTGATCGTCAATGGCGGTGCCCTGTTGACTGGATGCTCTGTGGTTGTGCTGCTCGGTATCCTTTTTACCGTTTTCTTCAATCGTCTCTCTCTTGCAGCCGCCCGGATTCTCTTTGTCCTTTTTTACCTGCTGCTGGCAGTGCAATGGCTGGCCGATATTTTTATCAATCTGATTCGACTTGATTATCTCAAGGCAAGCAGAGGGCTTATTTCCTATGTAGCAAAGGCTCATGATCTGCTTGTACTGTGGAACTATATCTTTTTTGCCTTGGCGGCAGCTGTCGTCTTTCTTTTTTATCTGCGAAGGCATCGAGGTGTTTCTCGCAGGCAGCGAGACCTGTTGAGTGAGCCGGAGCGCAGAAAAAGGACAAAGTATAAGCTGGTTGATAAACGCTACATGACAGCTGTCGTCTCTTTTTTGCTTCTGGGAGTGATCGCACAGGCCTGGTATGATATTGTGGTCGCAAGTCCGCCGGAACTCTCTCCAGCCATCCCTGTAGAGGTTGGTGAGGATGGGCGTGTCCGTATAAAGATTGCTGATATAAATGACGGCCATCTACACCGTTACTCGTATATTACCAGTGACGGTTACAGGGTTCGGTTTTTTATCATCCAGCGTTATGCCGACTCTTCAAAATATGGGGTTGTTTTTGATGCCTGCCAGATCTGCGGGGACGATGGCTATATCGAGAGTAATAATAATGTGATATGTATCGCCTGTAATGTGAGTATTTTCATTCCGTCCATCGGAAAGCCCGGGGGCTGTAATCCTATTCCCTTTGCCAGTACAACAACCAGTGATGAGATCGTCATTGAGCAGAGTGAGCTTGAGGATGGCGCCAATTATTTTTCTGAAAAAGTCGAGATTATGGTCAGTGATCCTGTGACAGGTGCGCAGATTTCCAACCTTGCGGCTCCTTACCATTACTCCTACAAAGGGCACGAGTTCAGCTTTGAGTCGGAGGAGAGCATGAAGGCCTTTATCAATGAACCGGAGAGTTATACCTCCGTCGGTCGCAGGTCGGTACGGATAGACGGCTATAAGGAATAAACTGAAGAGGCAAGAGATGTTTTTTCATATCATTTTGCGATCCTTTACACGCGAACGAAAACGAAACAGGCTTGCGGTTCTTACCGTCTTTCTGTCGGCCGCCCTCATTACAGCACTGATGTGTGTCTCGGTGAATATTGGCGACAAGATGGCCCGAGAGATGAAGACCTACGGCGCCAATATCGAGCTGGTTCCCAAGAGTGACAGCCTCTCTCTTGAAATTGGCGGGGTTGATTATAACCCCTTGAAGGGGAAGGTGTATCTTGAAGAGGCAGATCTTGCCAGGATTATGGATATCTTCTGGCGTAACAATATTATGGGCTTTGCTCCCTATCTCAAGGCGCATGTCAAGTTGGAGGGAAGTGAGCGCACAGTTGCCTTCATCGGAACCTGGTTCGATCACCATCTGCCTCTGGAATCGGAAAAGGATTTTCATACCGGTACCAAACATATCAACCCCTATTGGAAGGTGGAAGGGGAGTGGCCAACGGAGCCTTCTCAGGTGTTGGCAGGACAAAAAACAGGGCTAAAGGTGGGGCAGAGTATTCGCTTCTCCAATCCTGAAGGGGCCCGGGTTTTTCTGGCGACCGTTGTTGGTGTGCTGACCACCGGCGGCAGCGAGGATAATTCTATTGTTGGTGATCTGGCGCTGGCTCAGCAGCTTCTTGATACGCCGGGCAAGGTGGGGTCGGTGAGTGTCAGTGCTTTGACCGTTCCAGAAGATGCCCTCTCCAGGCGTGCCCATCGGGATCCTGATTCCCTTGATATGACCGAATACGACGTCTGGTACTGTACCGCCTACGTCAGTTCGATTACCTCCCAGATCGAGGAAGAGCTGCAGGATGCCACAGCCAAGCCGGTCTGGCAGGTGGCGGCCAGTGAAGGTGCCGTCATTAACAAGCTGCAGGCCTTGTTGCTGGTGGTAACCGTTGCCGCGATGGTGGCCTCGGCTCTTGGTATCTCATCGCTGATGAGCAGCTCTATTATGGAACGAGCCCAGGAAATCGGTTTGCTCAAGGCCCTTGGTGCCAGTAATTCTCTGGTCTTTATCCAGTTTATTGCCGAATCATCGCTGGTCGGTCTGATCAGCGGGTTTCTTGGCTTTGCAGCGGGCATTCTTCTGGCGCAGTTTGTCGGCTATTCACTGTTTGGTTCGGCGGTTGGTTTTAGCTGGATTACGCTACCGGTGGTCGTCTGTATTTCAATGCTCGTGGCAATTATGGGCTCGATCCTTCCCTGCCGTCTTATTGCCAGGCTTCACCCGGCGGAAGTGCTGCATGGAAGGGCTTAAAAGGCCTGTTTATCGGAAACCTGGCTCGGAGAAGATGTTTGTTGTCCAGAAGTTCCAGTTTTCATTTTTCACTGTCGCCGAGCATGTTGTTGGCTCCTGCGATAATGTTGTATCTGAGGTAAAAATACGATGAAAAATATGCTGAACATCCTGGTTGGGCGCTCGTTGACCGTGCGTAAAAATCGGGTTGCTATTTCGGTCTTTTCCATCACCATCGGCGCTGTCATTGTGACGGCCTTGTCTCTGTTGTATTTTGATATTTCGCAGAAAATGCACAAAGAATTGCGTACCTATGGGGCGAACTTTATCCTGGCTCCGGCCAGTGATTCCAACAAGAGAGATATCGACAGCTCTGTGCTTGACAAGGCAATGGCCATGATTCCGGCCGATGCAATCTACGCTTCGAGCCCCTATCTGTACGGGGTTGTGCATCTTGACAAGGGTAATGCGATAATGGCCGGTGTTGACTTCTCTGGATTAAGGCAGCTTTCTTCCTATTGGCAGGTAGAAGGGGGCTGGATTTCGGTGGATTTTGACGATCAGAACTGTATGGTGGGAAAAACCCTGGCCGCTACCATGGAGCTGAAGATTGGCAGTCGAATAAACGTGGTCAACGAGGCGAATAGAGAGCGGCGCAGCGTGCGCGTCAAAGGGATTGTTGAGACCGGACAGGATGCGGACAATCAGATAATTGTATCGATGGCTCTGGCCCGCGAACTGCTTGGCGGCGGTGATACGGTGAGCAATGCGATGTTGAGTCTGTATGCAGACAAAATTAATGTTGATCAGCTGGGCAGTCGTATAGAAAAGCAGCTCCCGGAGATTGATGCCCGGCCGATACGAAAAATCAGTCAATCCGAGGGTAAGGTTGTCGATAAGATCAAGGGGCTTATTGCCACGGTTATTTTCCTCATTCTTGCTACCACAACCCTGTGTGTGATGACCACCATGATGGCGGTTGTTACCGAGAGGACCAAAGAAATCGGTCTTCTTATGGCCCTGGGGGCCAAAGGGGCCACTATTCAACGCCTTTTTCAGATGGAGGCCTTGATTATGAGTGCCTTTGGTGTCGCTTTCGGGCTTGTTTTCGGCTTTTTTCTGGCTCAGTTTTTGGGTGAAATGGTTTTCCATTCATCCATCAGTTTTCGCTGGGTCGTTATTCCAATAACCATAACAGTCTCACTGCTCAGTGCCCTTATTGCCTCTGTGCTGCCGGTACGGCAGGCGGTACGGATTGATCCAGCGCAGGTACTGCGGGGAGGAGAATAATGAACGAACAGAGTAATGCCCTTGAAGTTATCGGCCTGTGGCGGAAGTTTGGAGAAGTTGTTGCCCTTTCTGACATCAATATCTCGGTACCTACCGGAGAATGGGTTGCTATTATGGGTTCATCAGGGGCCGGTAAGACGACCCTGCTTAATATTCTCTCTCTGCTGGATGCCCCCAGTTCCGGTTCTTACCTGATTGGCGGCACTGATACCGCAGGTCTTGATGATAATGGCAGAACCGTTGTCCGGCGCGAAAAAATAGGACTTGTTTTTCAGCAGTTCCATCTTGTCCCCTATCTGACGGCTCTGGAAAATATCATGCTTGCCCAGTACCTCCATTCGATGCAGGATGAGACAATGGCCAAAAAGATTCTCGATGAGGTTGGTCTTGGGCACCGTTATGACCATCGGCCAAGCCAGCTCTCAGGGGGGGAGCAGCAGCGGGTATGTATTGCCCGGGCGCTGGTGAACGATCCGACAATTATTCTTGCCGATGAGCCGACCGGTAATCTCGATGAAGAAAATGAAAAGGTTGTGCTGGGCCTGTTTAAACAGCTACATGACAAAGGTCGGACTATTGTTATGGTTACCCATAATCCAGACTTGGGTAATGAGGCCGAACGTATCATTCGATTGAATTTTGGAAAGATAGTGGAATGAGTTTTCGCTGCCTGCTGAGCGCCTGTCTTGGGGTTTTTCTGTTACTTGCCCTGGCAGGTTGCGATGAAAAAAAGGAATCTTTTGCGCATAAGGGAGCACCGGCCCCCGATCCCGGAGCCTTGTATGTGGACGGCGACCAACCGGTTGAGCTGGAAAAATATCGAGGCAGGCCTCTGATTCTGCTGTTTTTTGCGAACGCCTGCTGTAGCGAAGAACTCGACAGTTTTGAGCTCTTGTTTTCCAGTCAGGAAAAACCACCTTGGGATATTGTTGCCATTAACGTTGGTGATACCCCTGAAGAGGTGGCAATGATTGCGGAGAAAAAGAAAATTTCTTTTCCAATGGCCTATGATCCGATATTTACCAGCAAACACCGTTATCGATTGATGGCCGTGCCTACTGTCTTTGTCGTTGGTCAGGATGGCGTTGTACTCGGACGTATTATCGGCAAGGTTCCCTTTGAGCAGGTCAGCAAACAGATTGTCGATATGCTGGAAAAGACCGACAGCAAAGGGTAAGAAAAGAATTTTTGAAAGCTTTTGAGGAGGTATAGCGTTTTTTTACTTCTGTACTATTCGATTTCTATATACTGGAGATACATCATGAATATGAAAGGATTTGTTATTGTTTTTATGGCCGTTTTTCCCCTGATCGCTCTGCCGATGATGCTGTCTGCTGCCGACTCTGGTCGTTGCATGCGTTGTGGGATGGTGGTTGCAGAACAGCCTCAGTGGGAAGGCCGTTCGCAGCGTGGTGATGAGCAGCTCTCCTACTGCAGTCCAAAATGCCTGCTTCTGACCAATCCTGCCGATGCAGACGCAAAGGATCTTACGATCACAGTAAAAGACTATTATAGCACCAAATGTATAGACGCCTCGCAGGCCTGGTATGTTGCCGGCAGTGATGTTATAGGGCCGATGGGACCAGATCTCGTTCCTTTTGAAAAAAAGGAGGATGCCGAGGCGTTTATGAAAGAGCATATGGGTTCGGGCCTTTATCCTTATTCTGCATTGACTCTGGCAAAGATCAAAGAATTGCTGCCTATGAAAAAACATCATAAGAAGGCTGTTTCCTCTGATTAACGGAGTGTTGGATGAACCAGGGACACAGGATTCTGGCAGGGCTTGTTGCCCTGCCTTTTTTACTTTTTTCGGCGGGAGTTGTGTTTGTTTGCAGGTATCAGCCGGAAGCTTCCCCCCTCTCTCCGGAAACTTCGTTTTATCTGACTGATCTAGCCCTGTTTTGCGAGGCGCCACATACTAGGCATCCCTTGCTGAGCGACTTGCAGAGCGCCTATCGAGAGGGGCCTGGGGCCCTTGAACATAGCCTCAGTAGTCTGTTTATGCCCAGTCCTCAGGATGGAAAAAGACGATGAATGTCAGTTTCTTGCGGGAAGTATTGCTTTTTGATTATGTGTATTCACGGTTGCGCAGAAGTCTATTGAAATGGGTTGGCCTCTCTTTTCTCTTTATCCTGATAACCTTTTGCTATGGCAGTTTGTTCTTTTTTGCCGATGTCCTCGAGCAAAATGCAGAAAGATGGCTGGCAATGGCCCCAGATGTGGTCGTCCAGATGCAGCGCGGCGGACGACAGGTGGAGCTTGATCCAGAGATGCTGCAGACCATAACAGCGCTGCGGGGTGTTGCCGATGGCAAGGGGCGGCTCTGGGGCTACTATTATGATTCGAGAACCCGCACGGCGTATACGGTTATTGCTCCAGAAGAGACTGATCTCAAGCCCGACGAGGCGATTGTCGGACAGGGGATCGTTCGTCTCTGGCAGCTGGAGCCCGGAGACAGGCTGGCTCTTTACGATGTTGCCGGCAAGGCTGAACCCTTTCGTATCGTCTCTTTCTTCCCTCCAGAAACTGAAATGGCTACGGCTGATCTCCTGCAGGTTTCTCCAGAGGCCTTCCGGCGTCTTTTTCAGATGCCTTCGGGGATGGTTACCGATGTGGGGCTGACGGTTCCCCAGAGCCTGGAGCGGGTAAATGTCGCCCAAAAAATAAAAGAGCTCTATCCCTCAAGCCGTGTGATTATCAGGGAGGATCTGCAGGACACCTATACGATGATTTTTGGCTGGCGTTCCTCGATCTTCCTGATCGTTTCTTTGTCTGGTCTTGTGGCCTTACTCACCTTTGCCATCGATCAACTCTCCGGGCTGTGGAGTGGGGAGCGTCAGGAGATTGCCCTGTTGCGCTGTCTGGGCTGGACGACGACTATGGTCGTTCGTTGCCGGCTCTACGAGGTTGGTGTTGTTGTCCTTTTTTCCTGGCTTTGGGGAGTGGTGTTGGCCTGGTGTCATATCTTCCTGTTCGGGGGAGGCCTGATTTCGCAAATATTGCGGGGCTGGTCAACAATTTTTCCAGAAGGAGGTTTTTTGCCAATGCTTGATTTTGGCAGTCTTGGACTGCTGTTTTGTATAACCGTTATTCCTTTAATCGCCGTTGCCCTGCTGCCTATCTGGAAGATATCCAATGTTGATCCGGGGGCGTTCTGATGTATATCTCGTTTCAGGAAGTCTGTAAAAAATACCGGCGGAATAACGAGCAAATATGGGGTTTAAGAGAGAGTTCTTTTTCTCTCGATTCGGGCAGTACCACGTTGATTACCGGTCCGAATGGTTCGGGAAAATCAACCTTACTCTCCTTACTCGGAGGAATCATCCGGCCAACGACCGGCAGGATCTATTGTGATGAGACAGAAATAAGTGGCCTTGGAGAGCCTTTCCGTACCCATTTTCGACATCGCAGTTTTGGGTATCATTTTCAGGAAGATCACCTCCTGTCTGGTCTGAGTATCTCTGAAAATATTATGCTTGCAGCCTTACCAGGTTTGAGTCGTCCCAGGGCGGTCCGCCAGAGAATCCAGCAACTGCTTGATGCGTTCGGGGTAGGGGCGACTCAAGAAACCAGGGTCGAGCAACTCTCGGGAGGGCAACGCCAGAAGGTCAGTCTTGCCCGTGCGCTGGTGAATGATCCTCCTGTTCTTCTCGCTGATGAACCAACCAATCATCTTGATGAACAATCTGCAACAGAGATCCGCAGCCTGCTTGCCCATTTGCCTGGTAAAACTGTAGTTGTTATCAGTCATGATCCGGTCTTTTCAGAGGAATTTGCCTTTGACCAGCGTTTGCTTGTTGACGATGGTAATGTTCACTGCCTGAGAGGAAGAGAATGATCTGGACACCGTCCCTGCTGGTTTTGGGATTGATTCAGCTATTGCTTTTGGCCCTTTGGCTGGTCAATGGCTGGCACGCTCTGCGTATTGGCTGTTTCTGGGAAAGAAAAAGTGGCGCCGAGCGACAGGTACGCCTGGAAGCCCTGGCCGAACTTATGGCTGTTTTGCTTCCCTTTACGATGTTTCTGACTATTTGTGCTCTCTTTCTCACCATATTCACTGCCGATAGTCTTGCCCCCTTTCTCACCGGCGCCATGTGTGCCTTTGGCGTGTTCACCTTTAGTGGTTACGGTATTGCCATGCTGGCCTGTAAGATTTTTCTTGCCGTCGGCACAGGACTCTGGCTCATCCTCGATAGAGTGGATCGGCTTACCTCTGAGCAGCCTCTTGTTCGGCTGAAATTTTTTTGCATTCCGTTTTTCAGCCTGGTCCTTCTTTTTGACAGCCTTTTTTTTTCCGTCTGGTTACAGCAAATGCAGCCAGATACCCTGGTGAGCTGTTGTGGCGATCTCTTTAGCTCCAGGTCTTCTTTTTCCCTGCCACAGCTGTTAAACAGGCTGGAAAATCAATGGACAGTCCGTATCTACGTTGTCTTACTCGTCTGTCAGTTTGTCTGTGGTCTTGTTGTTTTGTTCGTGAAACGTGGTATCGCCTTTTTTTCATCTTTCTCATTGCTGCTTGTGCCTGCACACCTTCTTATTATAACCCTCTATATAACCCAATATGCCTTTGAGAGTCCGGTTCATCGTTGTCCGTTCTGTCTCTTGCAGGAGGCGGATGCCCTGGTTTTCTGGTTGATGTATATCGGAGTATGGCTTTCTGCGGTGACCGGCGGCGGCACAGGTCTGTTTCTTTTGCAATCAAGACTTCTTGCCGTTTCTCGGTCTGCCCGGGAGAGCTGTGCGAGAATGACGCTGGCAACGCTTGTGATTACGATGCTGCTTGTCGCGGTAATGCTGGCTGTTGTCTTTTCCAGCAATTATCAGTATGGCTGGGGGAGATAGTGTTTCGCCCGGTCTTTGTGAATTTCTCCAGAAACAGAATGCCTTTTTGAGAAAGCCCTATCGTTGAATTGCAAGAGCAAGAAACCCGTGAAAAGGTCGGGTCAGGATCTGTGATACAGAGCTCTGCTGCCGGCAAGCCAGCCTGTGGAAAAGGCTGCCTGCAGGTTAAAGCCCCCTGTGTCGGCGTTCAGATCAAGAAGTTCTCCGGCCACAAACAGCCCCTTGACAAGTCTTGACTCCATCGTCAGAGGGTCGATTTCTTTCAAGCTGACACCTCCCGCCGTTACGATAGCCTCATCCCAGGAGCCGTATCCGGCTATTGCAAGACGCAGGTTCTTACACCAGTTGACAAGTTGTTTCCTCTGTTTTCGTGGGAACACTGCGGCCCTTGTATTGCCTGCGATCTGGCAGGATTGGAGACAGATAGGGATCAGCTGCTGGGGTAAAAGGCCCCGGAGAACGTTTTGTATGTTTTCCTGGTGCCTGCGGCCGCAGTCGCGGATGATGCGGGCGTCTAACTGCTCTGCACTCAGTGCCGGCTTGAGATCAATCACCAGGTCGACCCGGCTGTTTTGCTCGAGTTCTTGCACTGCCTGACCGCTGATGGTCAGCACTGCAGGTCCACTGACACCTGTCGGCGTAAACGAGAGTTCTCCAAATTCCTGCCGCTTCCTTTTGCCGTTGATAAAAAGACGAAGATTGACATTTTTCAGCGTCAGACCCGTGGCCATCTTACATATGGGATCACTGCAGTAGAGAGGCACCAGGGCCGGTAGGGGGGGAATAATGGTATGCCCGAGGCAACGCAGCATGGCGTAGCCGTCGCCGGTTGATCCTGTTCGCGGGTAAGATCTGCCGCCGGTTGTCAGGATAACCTTGTCTGCCGCAACGGTTCTGCCGTTGCAGACAACCCCGGTGATTCGATTTTGTTGTATAACAAGTTGTAGAACCCTGCTGTTTTTTTGTATCTCGACACCCTGCCGCCGAAGGCAGGTGTTGAATACCCTGACCACATCGAGAGCTTTTTGAGTTTCGGGGAAATACCTGCCGCCGCGTTCTAAGACAAGCGGTAGATTTTGGCTTTGGAAAAAGGCAAGCAGTTCGTTGCGGAAAAACTGCTGAAAACATTGCCGTAAGAACCGGCCATTTGCTCCAAAGTGGGAGATGAACTCGGCAAGTGGAGCCTTGTTGGTCAGGTTGCATCGGCCTTTACCGCTTATTCCTATTTTGCGACCGGTCCGTTTCATTTTCTCAAGGACGAGGACGCTGTCTCCACAAACAGCGGCGGAATGTGCCGCCATAAGACCTGCTGCGCCTCCACCGATAATCATTGTTTTTTGTCTTTTCATTGCTGGAAAATGTAGCGCTTGTCTGGTAGATGTGTTTTTCTGCTGGCACGTATCCCGATATTGCAGGAGTGATGGCCTGAAAGAGGCAAGATTCGCGAGAGCAGGTCAAGTCTATGAAGTATTCGATTTTTCGACGAAGATCAAGGATTACAAAAAGGGTATTCCTGCCTTGGCTGGCAATGACCGGAGTTGGCACTAAAGAAGAAAGGATTATGGAGAAAGCATGACAAAAGTTAAAAAAGGAGACCGGGTAACGGTTCACTATACTGGCACATTGGCCGATGGTTCTGTTTTTGACAGCTCTGAAGGCAAGGAGCCTCTTGGCTTTGATGTCGGCAGTGGACAGGTTATAGAAGGCTTCGAGGAGGCCGTCCTGGGTATGGCTGTCGGAGAGAAGAAGCGTGTTGAGATTCCTTGTGCGAAGGCCTACGGTGAGAGAAACGAAGAGATGGTCATTCAGGCTCCGCTTGACCAGGTTCCCCCCGATCTTACGCCGGAGGTTGGTATGCGTCTTGAGATGGGCGGGGTAAATGGAGAACTCTTGCGAGTCGTGGTGGTCGAAATCACCGATACCCATATTACACTTGATGCCAATCCTCCCCTTGCGGGAAAAGATCTCAGCTTTACCCTGGAGTTGGTTGACTGCATTGCTCGATGACGTGGTGCCGAATCTTTCATCGTATAGAACATCTTTTTTGATTTTTCTCAGAGAGATTTGTGCTCTTTTTTACCTGAACCTGGAGGGAAGATCTTATTGTGGATTTAAGAGATTATCGACGGGAATATCTTGTCGGAGGATTGTCCCGGAAAGACCTGGCAGATGATCCTGTCGTTCAGTTTACCGACTGGTTTGAGACGGCGCAAAAAAACGATATTCCTGATTCTACTGCGATGGTGCTGGCAACCGTCAACGACCAGGGCCAACCGAATCAAAGAACCGTTTTGCTCAAGTATTACGATCATTCCGGCTTTGTCTTCTTTACCAACTATTCAAGCAGGAAAGCCAGTGATATGAAGGGAAACCAGAGGGTAAGCCTGCTGTTTGTCTGGCTTGAGCTTGAGCGGCAGGTTGCTGTGCATGGTCTTGCTGAGAAAATTTCTGCGCTGGAATCAGCAAAGTATTTTATGAGTCGTCCTAAAGAGAGCCAAATGGCTGCCTGGGTTTCCAGTCAGAGTCACCCTATTCGTTCAAGACAGCTGTTGATGCAGAAATTTCAGGAGATAAAAACAAAAATCGGTCAGGGTGATGTACCGATTCCTTCGTTTTGGGGCGGATATCGGGTTGTCCCCTATGACATTGAATTTTGGCAGGGGCGTGAAAACAGACTGCACGATCGCTTTTTATACTCGAGAGGTGGGGATAATGTCTGGACTATAGAGCGGCTTGCTCCCTGATCTCGCCAATGCACATGGTCCCCCGCCCTGGCGCCATTGTGGGCAACCAGGGGGCGGGAACGCTGTTGTCGTGCTACTGCAGAGGTACTTCCTTGTCGTTGAGGTAGAGTTTTCCGTCACGGATCTCTGCGGTATGGACGGCCTTATCATCTTTTATAACGAAGAAACCGGTTTGCATGCCCGGCAAAAGGGGCTGAAACAGGCTCGAATCATTGTCTTCTGCAAGGGCCTTGGGAAAGCTTATATCCGAGGCAAGCGAGAAGATATCGAGAAACATGCCGGGCTTTTGAGACATGGAAATAAATTGGGTAAGAGTGACGTCCTCTAAGAGTTGAAGCCGCACATCGGCCTTGATCTCTCCCTCGGGCAAGGTGAGGTGAATGTTGCTGAGTCTAATCTCCAGATCCTTTGAGAGCAACTTTTCAACGAGCGGCAACATCCCCAGCATGGTGGCAGCAACTTCCTCGCCGGCAATCTGGGGGTCTTTTTCAGGATCGTCCAACATTGTGTCAATGATCGGCTCCATAGCCTTAGAATAGGCCTTTATAAATTCTTCGTAGGCCTTGACGTTGATGTTTTTAATGATCACACTGCCGGAAAAGCTTTCTACCTTTTCTTCTTCAATCTGCAACTGGTCAAAGCTGATCTTTTCTTCGACTGACATAGTTGCGCCATCTTTACTTATATCTGATTTTACCTCTATCCGTGGACCGGTCAAGGTAAAGGTTTCTGCCTCTTGTCCGGCCTGTAGTTCCTGAGCTGCAAACTCCATGGAGCCCTTCCATATATAGGGTGAGAATAGTTTCATGTCCCCCTTCAGCGTGCTCGGCCCAAGTTGTATCGTACCTTCATCAAAGGCGGCTTCAAGGCCCTTCCAGTCTCCCTTTATCGTGAAGTTGGTTAACTCTTTATCGGCAGTGGAGGTGAAATTCCCTGCCTTTATTGTGAATGTGTTCCGATCGCTGGCCAGAGAGCATTCGTCAAGCTGTACGTCTGAAGTTACATTGCCCAGATAGCTGTAACGGGTATGCGTATGTAATGGATCCTTGCCGCCGAGTTTGCTGTCGATGAAATCTTTGTACCAGCTGTTTTTTTGAAGGCTGCTGGTGGTGTCAATACCGGTTATGCCATGTTTGGCCTCACTGTCGATAAGAATTTCCTGAATTCCAAAGAATTTTGCGAGAATTGGATCGGTAAGCTTCATCAAAAATGTTGATGCGCCAAAACCTCTGTTGTATTCGACGATTTCTATATTGGTTCTCTGTCCTATATCGCTGTATATCTGGTTGGTTTTAGCAACCTGCTCCTGAATGGTTGATTCGGTAATCATGCCTCCCAGCCAGGGAATGACAGCCAGGAATGCGACTGCCAGGATAAGGATGGTAATAAGACCTTTCTTCATAAATTTTCTCCTGTCTTTTTATAAGGGAGGACAATGCCTTTTGAGAAAAAGGCATTGTCCTTACTCTGCATGCCAGGTCTCTGGTCGTGTATTGAGGAGACAAAAGGCATAATTGTATATGGTGATTCTGATCAGCCGATGGTCTTCTCTCATTGGCTGTACAAAAGATCTTCTCAAAGGTTATCTGGAGAAGAGTTTTCCGGCAAGTCCGACCACATCTTCAACACTGCCTAGAGAGTCTGGCAGGAGACCTGCGCTGCTGGCTTTATCTACGATACGAGGTAGTGCCTCTGAAAGACCTCCGGCAGCTTCCTCGGTACTTACACCCAGCTCTGAGGCAAATTCCTGTATCTTGTCACTGCCAAAAATACTGGTTATCTGATCAAGACTGATGCCTTTATTGCTGCCATCGCCAAGCCATGAGCTTACCATCTCTCCGAGGCCTCCGGCGCTGAGTTTGCCTACAAGAGCACTGAGGTCAAAGCCTTCCCCGCCGGTGAGATTGGATATTGCGGAACTGATTGATTGCAGGTCGAGATTACTGCCTGCATCGCCGCTTAATGTACTGTCTTTAAAAGCCTTTGCACCCAATTGAAGCAGTTCGTTTATGTCCATTGTATTTCTCCATTCCTGTGGTGAATAGTTGTGTTTAATACTGCGGATAAAGCACATACTCTCTGATCGCCCGCAGTGTAATCCCAAAAGCCTTTTTTGCCAAAAAATATATCAACGACGGTGGTCCTTTTTTTCAGCAACATGCTGGTAAAGGAATTTTACATTCAACCATATCAAAAAAGAAGGTTGGCTGTAAAGGGGGAGAATACCTGTAGCCTGGAGAAATCTTTTCTTTTTGTGCAAATGGGTTACGCACAAACGGGAGGGAGAGCAAGGTCGAAAACAACCGCCATGGAAAATTATATTAACGCTAACCTGGGCTTGTGTACGCCTATGGTCTTATTGGATCCTGACCGATGATGGTTCTGGATATAAGGGTGGTTTCTCTTCTGGTGATTTTTTGAATCAGCATCTTGGGGCCTGGGGACAATGATCCTTTCCGTTTAAGGCTATGGGCAGATCATCGACTGCATACAGGGGAAAACCAGGGGTATTGCAATTGACAGAATCCTCTTTAAGGCATACCCTGATAGACAATGAAAACTTTTCTACCAGGATCTGCCATGGACAACGCAATCATTGTTATTTTCGGAGCCTCAGGAGATCTCACCCAGCGAAAACTCATCCCGGCGCTCTACCATCTTTTTGCCGATCAACGTCTGCCAGAAAATTTTGCAATTCTTGGCGCCAGTCGCAGCGCCTATACCGATGCCACATTTCGGGAAAAGCTTTGTGCCGGTATTGATAAAATCCCCAACCGGAATCTTTTGGAATCCGAAGAAGATTTTTGTAACCATCTCTATTATCAGCAGACAGATCCTGAGAATACAGAGGATTTTTGTTCATTGAAGGAGCGCATCGCTGTTCTTGCCGGCAGGCATAAGGCCGGGGGCAATATTCTCTATTACCTTGCGACCCCTCCGAGTCTTTACCTGAGGATCTCAGAACAATTGGCGGCACAGCAGATGCACGATGAAAGCGACGGCTGGAAACGGCTTATCGTTGAAAAGCCCTTTGGCCATGATCTGCTCTCTGCCAAAAAGCTTGACCAGAAGCTCCACGAGAATTTCGGTGAGCATCAGATCTATCGTATCGACCATTACCTTGGTAAGGAGACGGTACAGAATTTGCTCGTCTTGCGCTTTTCCAACGCCCTGTTCGAGCCGCTCTGGAATCGTAATTTCGTTGATCGTGTCGAGATTACTGCCGCCGAATTTCTTGGCGTTGAAAAACGTGGTGGTTACTACGATCATGTGGGGGCGGTACGTGACATGTTGCAGAATCATCTTTTGCAGGTCCTGGCAATGATGGCAATGGAGCCTCCATCAAAGATCGATGCTCGCTGTATTCGTGACGAGGCTGTCAAGATCATGCACTGCTTTCGGCCGTTAACCGAGAACGATCTGCTCTACAATCTGGTTCTCGGTCAGTACGCCCAGTCAACGGTGCGGGGAGAATTTCTCTCCGCCTATCGTAACGAACAAGGGGTTGGGCAAGAATCGCGGACAGAGACCTATGTTGCGCTCAAAATGTTTATTGATAACTGGCGTTGGATGGGGGTGCCTTTTTATCTCCGCACCGGCAAGCGGTTGCCAACCAGGGTTACTGAGATCGTTCTCTATTTCAAGAAGACACCGCATCCGTTTTTTGCCTCTTGTGCCCCAGAGAATACAATTATTATCCGCATCCAGCCGGATGAGGGCATTCGTATCAATTTTGGCCTGAAAAAGCCTGGTGCAGGCTTTCAGACAGAGGAGGTTGGTATGGATTTTCATTACCGTGACCTGGCCAATACCGAGGTTCTGGATGCCTATGAGCGGCTTTTGCTCGATGCAATCAACGGCGACGCCACCCTGTTTACCCGCACGGATGCCGTGGAGGCCTGCTGGCAGTTTGTTCAACCAATTCTTGATTTCAAGGAGAAAGAGGGCAAGCTCTACGGTTATGCAGCCGGTACCTGGGGCCCGCAAGAGGCCGATGAGCTGTTGGCACGGGAAGAAAAGATGTGGCGATTCCCCTGTAAAAATTTGGCGGATACCGGATATTGTGAGCTATGAACCTGAAGATTTTTTCCTCTCCCGCGGCGGTGGTTGAAGCACTTGCCAACGAGCTGCTTGCCTTGAGCACGGGTGGGGGGCAGAGGCATATCTCGCTCTCCGGCGGCAGCACGCCAAAGCTCTGGTTCGAGCTTCTCGCCCGGCCGCCATATGCCGGAGGTATCTGCTGGAAAAATCTCCATTTCTGGTGGTGTGATGAACGTTGTGTTCCTCCGGACGCTGCCGACAGTAACTTTGGCGTCGCCGATAAGCTGTTGTTTTCTCATATCAATATCCCGCGAAAAAATCTGCACCGCATTCGGGGAGAAGAGCCTCCAGAGCGGGAGGTGAGCCGATACTCCGACGAAATCGACCAATATTTGCCGAAAAATAAGGCGGGATACCCGGTTTTCGACTGGATACATCTCGGCGTAGGGGGTGATGGACATACCGCCTCTCTTTTCCCGGGGCAGACAGATTATACGGACAAAAACTGGATAACCATCGCCAGACATCCAGAAACCGGCCAGCGTCGTATTAGCCAGACAGCCAGCCTGCTTGCGGCGGGAACAAGGCTGACCTATCTGCTGCTGGGCAACGGCAAGTCGGCAATTCTTGCGCAGATGCAAAAAAGAATTGAGGATAAAGCGCAGTTGTCAGATCCGCTGCCCTGGCCGGCAGCTCGTATCAGATCTATTGACGGTATAACAGAATGGTATCTTGACCAGGCTGCGGCATCCTTTGTTGATGCTGATCAGACCTGAAAGCGTATGTTGAGAACATCTGCCAGGACCGGCAGAAGAAAGAAGAGGGCAGATGCTGCCTTCTAAAAAAGAGAACAACTTTAATGAACATGAGCGACAGGAAAAAATAATGGACAGCATACAAGGTGATATCGGGGTTATTGGACTGGCGGTGATGGGGCAGAATCTGATTCTGAATATCGATGACCATGGTTACAGGGTTGTCGCGTACAACAGGACCCAGTCAAAGGTGGAAGATTTTTTAAACGGCCCGGCAAAGGATACCAGGATCATCGGGGCCAGCTCACTCGAGGACCTGGTCGATAAATTGCAGCGTCCACGCAAGGTAATGTTGATGGTTCGGGCCGGTGAGGTGGTCGATCATTTTATCGAGCGTCTCACACCATTGCTTGATACAGGCGATATCATTCTTGATGGGGGGAATTCCAACTATCAGGATACCGAACGAAGGGGCAAAGCCCTTGCGGAAAGGGGGTTGTATTATATCGGCACCGGGATTTCCGGCGGAGAAGAGGGGGCACGGCGCGGCCCTGCGATCATGCCCGGCGGCAGTTCTGAGGCCTGGCCGATGGTGCGAGATATTTTGCGGGATATCGCCGCAAAGACAAGCGATGGTCAACCCTGCTGTGACTGGGTGGGAGAAGGCGGTGCCGGACATTTTGTGAAAATGGTGCATAACGGGATTGAGTACGGGGATATGCAGCTTATCTGTGAGGCATATCACTTTATGCGAGACGCGCTGCAGCTTTCTGAAGAGCAGATGGCCTCTGCCTTTGCCGAATGGAACCATACGGAACTGAGCAGCTACCTGATCGAGATTACAGCCGATATATTGCGCTATAGGGAAGAGGAAACCGGTACTCTGCTGCTTGATAATATTCTTGATGCAGCCGGACAGAAAGGAACTGGCAAATGGACAGGTATTAACGCTCTTGATCAGGGTATTCCGCTGACCCTGATAACAGAAGCGGTATTTGCCCGCAGCCTCTCCGCCCTCAAGCAGGAGCGTGTCAAGGCTGCCGCCTTTTTCAAGAAAACGATTACTCCGACAGTAGACCTCCAGGAGGATATATCGCAATGGCTGCAGGCCCTGCACGACGCCTTGCTTGCCTCGAAGATCATCAGTTATGCACAGGGGTTTATGCTTTTGCGGCAGGCGTCGGCGGCCTATTCCTGGCAGCTCAATCTCGGGAATATTGCCATGATCTGGCGCGAAGGCTGCATCATCCGCAGCACCTTCCTCGCTGACATCAATAGAGCATTCGATGTGGAGCCAGACCTGCCCTTCTTGGGCTTTGCCCCGTATTTTAGAGATATTCTGATCCAGAGTATGGATTCCTGGCGCCGTATTGTGGCCAAGGGCGTAGAGATCGGTCTGCCGATGCCGGCAATGACGGCGGCCATCAGCTTTCTTGATGGATATACGAGCGAGCGACTTCCTGCGAATCTGCTCCAGGCGCAGCGGGACTATTTTGGTGCCCATACCTACGAGCGGATCGACAGGCCGCGTAATGAATTCTTTCACACCAACTGGACCGGACACGGTGGGAAAACGGCTTCGAGCAACTACGAAGGGTAGCTGAGTTTGCTATCCCGGATATTTCATCAGTTCAGGCGGTGTCAGGTTCGAAGTTTTTTTTGCATTACGTAATCGTAAACTCTATTTACTGCAAAAATACGTAAAGAAGATGGCGCCGTATGGACTGAGCTTTGGTGAACACTTTGGATATTGTAAAACTGTAATGTTCTCCGTGTAGTATATTGGAATATCAGCAATTTTTAAAAATTTGACACAATGTTCATGAGATCTCCGGGGTAGGCATGGTCTGTTTCTTCTGGTAACTTTTGGAAATAAAAAAAACCCGTTTACAGCAGATATAAACGGGTTTTTTTCTTTTTGGGCTGAGAATGTTATCCGTTACGCCTCTTCTTCTACAACCGGCTCAAGGGCCCGGGCAAGGCTTTTGAGAAACTTCCAGCCCTTCATAACATCTTTTTGTGAGTGTTCAATGAGTCTTTCTGCTGCCTCAGGATTGACCCGTTGAAGGATCCTGTAACGGTTTTCCCCAAGGGCGTACTCGGAAAAACTGATCGTCGGCTCTTTTTTGCTATCAATGATAAGCGGGTTTTTCCCCTGATCCTCGAGGTCGGGATTGTATCTGTAGAGCGGCCAATGGCCACAGGCGACGGCTTTTTTCTGCTGTTCCAGCCCCAGCGCCATATTGATACCGTGGTTGATACAGTGGGCGTAGGCGATAATAAGAGACGGACCGTCATAGGCCTCTGCCTCTGCTATGGCCTTAACTGCCTGATTTGGATTTGCACCTATGCTGATTTGGGCAACATAGACATTCCCGTAGGTTGTAAAGATCATGCCCATGTTCTTTTTCGGCAGCTTTTTGCCTCCAGCGGCAAATTGAGCGGTAGCGGCCCGGGGGGTTGCCTTGGACATCTGACCACCGGTATTCGAGTAGACCTCGGTATCAAGAACCAGAATATTGATATTTTCTCCAGAGGCAAGCACGTGATCAAGACCTCCGTAGCCAATATCGTAGGCCCAGCCGTCTCCACCGATTGCCCATACGGATTTTTTGACAAGGTATTCAGAGATCGGGAGAAGCCTTTTTGCCTCAGGACGATCTATCTTGGCCAGCAGTGCGTCGAGCTCGGCGATTCTTTGCCGCTGAATCTCTATTTCCTGCTGCGTGCTCTGGCTGGCGTCGAGGACTGATTGGGCAAAATCCTTGTCGATAAGCCCTTCATCAACAAGATTGAGGAGTCCCTCCCTGGCCTGGCTGTTAAATTTATTAACGGTTGTACGCATACCGGAGGCGAACTCGGCGTTATCTTCGAAGAGCGAGTTTGCCCAGCTTGGTCCACGGCCATCTGGTCGTTTCGTGTATGGCGTGGTGGGGAGGTTTCCCCCGTATATTGAAGAGCAGCCAGTGGCGTTGCCTATCATCATCCTGTCGCCGAACATCTGGGTTAACAGTTTGACATAGGGGGTCTCTCCACAGCCTGCGCAGGCGCCGGAAAACTCGAAAAGGGGCTGTTTAAGCTGACTTCCCTTGATTGTGGCCACATTCACATCTTCGGGGTTAATTTCTGGAAGCGACAGAAAGTATTCGACATTTTTCGATTGCACCCTGCGTATCTCTTCGCTGTTGGGAACCATGGTCAGAGCCTTGGTCTTTGCCGGACAGACACTGACGCAGAGGGTACAGGCACAGCAATCCTCAGTGAATATCTGCAGGGCAAATTTTTGCCCCTTGTACTGCTTGCCTGTTGCATCCTTAGAGAGAAAAGCCTCCGGAGCATCTTTAACCTCGGGGACAATCTTGATCCTGTTGGCGGCATGCGGGCAAACCAGGGCGCATTGGCCGCACTGGATACAATTTTCAGGAATCCATTGTGGAACAGAGACACCGATATTTCTCTTTTCGTATTGCGTGGTGCCGGTGGGCCAGGTTCCGTCTGCCGGTATTTGTGAGACCCGCAGCCTATCTCCGTTGCCTTCGATAATCTTTGCGGTGACCTCCTTGACGAAATCTGGAGCCGTTTCGGAAACAACAGGTGGAATAGCCTTACCATCAGCCTCGCTTCCAAGAGGGACCTCTACGATGTTCTTCACCGCACCATCGACCGCATCGTAGTTCATCTGTACGATCTTGTCCCCCTTCTTGCCGTAGGTCTTTTTAATGGCCGTCTTGATCGCCTTAATGGCCTCGTCCTGGGTGAGAATGCCGGAGATCAGGAAGAAGGCCGTCTGCATTATCATATTAATGCGTGCTCCGAGACCAAGGGCGAGCCCGAGGGATACCGCGTCAATAATGTAGAATTTGGCCTTTTTGTCGATAAGGTCTTTCTGTACCTTGCCGGGGAGCTCTGCCCAGACGGAATCCTTGTCAAAACTTGTAGTGAGCAGAAAGGTTCCTCCTTCTTCGAGGTTTTTGAGCATATCAACCTGATTGAGGAAGGTGAAGTTATGGCAGGCAACAAAGTTGGCTTTATTGATCAGGTAAGGGGCGACTACAGGATCTTTTCCGAAGCGCAGATGACTGGTGGTAATAGAGCCCGATTTTTTCGAGTCGTAGACAAAATACCCCTGTGCCGAGTTATCGGTTTCCGTACCTATAATCTTTATGGTGTTTTTGTTTGCCCCGACCGTGCCGTCAGAGCCGAGCCCATAAAACATGGCGCGATAAACATTTTCACCCTCAATATTAAAGGATCGATCAAAATCCAGACTGGCAAAGGTAACGTCGTCGTTGGGCCCCACACAGTATTTGTTCTTGGGGGCAGAAGACCTCATATTATCGAAGACCGCCTTGACCATGGCCGGTGTGAATTCGGCAGAACCAAGGCCATAACGACCGGAGAGGATCATCTGCATCTGGGTGGTTGTCCCCGCCTCAACAGCCTCACCGACAGCTGCCCGCACGTCGAGGTAGAGTGGTTCTCCTGAAGATCCCGGTTCCTTGGTTCTGTCGAGGACTGTGATCCGGGTGACGGTTTTCGGTAGTACGCTGACCAAAGCCTTGCAGTCAAAGGGCCTGTACAGACGAACGATAACCAGACCGACCTTTTCACCCCGTTCCACGAGATGGTCGACGGTTGCCTTTACCGTTTCGCATCCGGAGCCCATCATAACGACGATGTCTTCAGCGTCAGGTGCTCCGTGGTAGTCAAAAAGATGGTATTGGCGGCCGGTAATCGCGGCAAATTTGTCCATGGTTTCCTGGACAATTCCGGGTGTGGCAGCGTAATATTTGTTGACCGTCTCACGCCCGGTAAAATAAATATCAGGATTCTGGGCGGTACCGCGAATAGTTGGATGGTCAGGCGACAGGCCTCTTTTACGGTGAGCGGTTATAAGTTCTTCATCGATCATCTCCCGCATCTGATCATGGCTGATTGCTTCTATTTTCTGAATCTCGTGGGAGGTTCGGAAGCCATCGAAAAAGTGTACAAAGGGAAGCCGTGAGGCAAGGGTGGCCTGTGTCGAGATAAGTGCCATATCCATGGCCTGTTGTACGTTTTCCGCACAGAGCATTGCCCAGCCGGTTTGTCGGGCAGAATAGATGTCGCTGTGATCTCCAAAGATAGAGAGTCCCTGACAGGCGACGGAGCGGGCAGTGACGTGGAAAACCGTCGGTGTCAGTTCGCCGGCAATCTTGTACATATTGGGGATCATCAGCAGCAGGCCCTGTGAGGCCGTAAAGGTGGTGCACAAGGCACCTGTTGTCAGAGAACCGTGGATCGCCCCGGCAACTCCGGCCTCAGACTGCATCTGATTTATTACCGGTACTGTACCCCAGATGTTTTTCTGCAGAGAGGCCGACTTGCTATCGGCTTCGGCAGCCAATGGGGTTGACGGAGTAATAGGGTAGAGTGTGATGACTTCACTCGTGGCGTATGCAACATGTGTGCAGGCCTGATTCCCGTCAATCATTACCATCGATCGCGACATGGTCTGTTCTCCTTTGAAGTGCTTTGGTCTTTGGTTTGTGTACAGGCGGCGATCTGTAACAGCAAAACAGTATCGCCCTACAGCTCCCTCAGATTTTTAGAAAATATTCTCTCTGCGATCTCTCAATGTAAATAATTTGGGCAATATCAAGCGGTAAAATCGCCAAATCTGATGTACCATTCTGGAGAGCGCATACAATATCGTTACAGATCCAACTGCATATATAAGATTTTCTGACACAATCGGCTATAGCTTCTTTGTTGAAGTGGCTATGCACATTCAGCGATACGAAGACCCTTTTTTTCATCGTTTAATGCAACCTGTCACACCTCGAAACAGGTTCCCGGGGATATTAGTCTAGAATTGGTTAAATTACAACAAATTCAGACTATTTTCGTGGTCGGAAATCGGGAAGAGCCGGGCAAGTCCTCGAAAGAATGCGCTGTTTTGCAGAACCCGTTTGAGCTGACAAAGAGTGCCTGAAACTGGAAATGGTACCTGAGCAAGGCGGCGGAAATTTGAGGAGGCTGGGGGCTGGGCCGAAATAGTGAAGAGAGCAGGCCTTGGCTGCTTTTTGAGGCTGTATGCCCCTTTTGCAGGCCTGTTACTTCTCGGAAAAACCCTTTTCGTGTTTGCTTTCCTTTTGTTCTATGGTCTTTTCAGATGTGTTCTGTCTTGGAGGATCGATAAGACCCTGGCTTTTCCCGAGTTCCCGGGAAGAGGTTATAAAGGTCGAGGGCAGTGGGATGTCACGGCTCTCTATCAGGTAACCGTATTCCTTTGCTTGCTCAAGTGTTGCCGTCTCCTCCCTGCCGTACAGACTGTTGCAGAGCATCTGTATTCGTAAGGCATCGGTGATGTATGGGCAGAGCGCGGTATGGTTGTTGTGGAGTTCGATCAGAGCCTGTTCGATATCCGCCCTGTTTTTCTCTCTGAACTCGGCAAAACGGGGCTCCGGATTGGGTGTACCAAAGATTTCATTGGTGATGGCCCCTGCGAGTAACGACTGTTGGGTCTGGTCAGGGTCGGGGCAGCTTTGTTGCAGATGGTCACGCAGCTCTTTAAAGACGATCATTTGCACGAGGTCAACCGCCTCCCGGAGGGCCTGCACAAGCCGTGAGGTCTTTTCAGGATTCTTTTCTGTCATTTTTAGTCTTGTAACTAGAGTATTATCTTAACGGCTGGCGAGGCCTTGAGCCCTTCAAAGATACGTAGCCGCATCTCCTCGGAGTCGACGGTAAGTGTAGCGTCAAGACAGTGGTATTTGCCTTTCGAAGAACTCTTTGAAAGTGAGATCTGTACTTCCTGAGGTCTGCATGTTGTCTGTATTGCTTCTTTCAACAGGGTGCAGTCCTCGCCGATGATCTTGTAGGTCCAGGTGCATGGATATTCCAGCTCCAGTCGTTGTCCTGTAAGATCAACTGTCTTGTTTGTTTTTGATTTCATACGCTTTTTTCTCTATGGGAGGGGTTTTGTCTTTCTGAGGCTGAAAGGGAGGCCTTCAGCGTTTGCACACGTCTCCAGGAGCTGGCAATCTGCTCTACAGCAAGTCTCCCTTTGTCGACTGCGTCGAGAACCATCTTGTGTATCTGGCTAAAGATTTTACTGTCATACTGCAGATTGTTGCCAATGAGTATCAGATCAACTTCAGCCTGTAAGGCCAGGATAACGGCCTCCTGCAGCCCGTATCTGTCGGTTACAGCCCGCATCTGCAGGTCGTCTGTTACAACGGGACCGTGGAAATTCAGCTCTTTTCTGAGAAAGGAGACTGTTTTTGCCGACAATGACGCGGGAAAAACGGGATCAAAATCCTTGTGAAAAAGATGGCCGAGCATAATCGAGTCGGCCTGGTTGTTGTTTATCAGCTCCTGGTAAGGGGCAAGCTCGTTGTCGTGCCAGCTTTTTGAAATATCGACAAAATCGGTATGAGAATCCTCTGCTGCGCTACCATGTCCGGGAAAGTGCTTGAGACAGGTGACGATTCCCGCCTTTCTATGGGCACGGATCCAGACGGCAGCCTGTGCGCTGACTCTGTGTGGATCGGCCGAAAAACTGCGACCGAAGCGGCCTATGATCGGATTGTCTGGGTTGCTGTTCAGATCCACAACCGGAGCCAGGTTATAATTTATGCCGTATTTTTTCAGCATCGCCGCAAGTTGTCCTGCCCTTTCTTCGGTCTGGGCGGAGTCTTTTTTCCAGAGTTCTGCAGCCTCCGGGAAAAGAGGAAAACCGAACTCTCCTCTAAAACGGTTGACCCGGCCGCCCTCCTGATCGACAGCTATCAGCAGTTGTTCCGCTCGAATCGACTGTAAATCTGAGCTCAGGCGGGCAAGCTGTTGAGCACCGACAATATTGTTGGTACTGTCCCGTGACGCCAGATGGCGGTCAAAGAGGATAACGCCGCCAAGGTTTCTTCTGGCAATGTCGGCATATACGGGATGACTTTCGTCAATTTCGCAGCCCTTGAAGCCAACAATAAAGAGCTGGCCAACCATTTCTGCAAGTGGCGGATAGGTCATACGATTATGCCTGGGAGATGTTGATGCTGGAGAGAAAAAAGGATTCCGCTCCGAGCCATTCGCACGGGGCGAAGATTTTCTCTTACTCTGCGGCAGATAACGAGACGTAGAGCGGAATGAGATGCAGATCCTGCTGCCGTTGTTCGGTATGCCCTAGTGACCAGTCGCCACAGCTGATGTCGTCTCCCAGCAAGGCATCAATTTCTCGAACAACGCCATTGATATTGATGATAGGATGCCTGGAAAAGACCTGCGGCAGTCCCTGGGTGAGGTTGCAGGCAAGACAGCAGTTGGGGCGCTGGTGGAGAAGCAGCTCCAGGGTCAGGGTCGTCTGATCAACATCTCTGAAGCCCAGCTCAATGTCGTAAGCGCCCTCTGCGGCATCACCAAACAGCGCCTCAAAGAATTGGTTGCTTCGCTCTTTGGGAAATATTTTTGAGAGATTTTCTTTCGTGAGTATTTGGGGGATCGTTTCTGTGTTCATGTGTCTGTCGCTTTCGATAAGAAATAAGAAAAAATAAAGGGCCTATCGTGTTTTAATTTGGCCGGTAAAAAAATGATTATCAACGGAGGCTGCGGCCATTATATTACTCGGATGGTAGAATGGCAAGAGGGCTGTTTGCTGAAAACAGTCTGTTTTTGCAGGGAAACATCGGAAAAACTCACAAGAAATCCGCTCTCAACAACATGGGCAGAAGGTCTGGTCCTCTTTTTTCCCGGTGTCGTTGCGGTGCAAACTCCGCTGTGGTAGAGTTGCCTCCGATATTTTGTAGTCTTGTCGTTATCTTTATCTCTCTTGTTGCCAGTCATTATGCTCAATGCCGATATCATAAACAAAGAGGTCCTCAATGAGCCGCAATACGAGGCTGTCACCACCACCGAAGGGCCGGTGCTGGTTATTGCCGGAGCGGGGAGTGGAAAAACCCGTACACTGGTCTACCGGGTTGCCCATCTTGTTGCCCAGGGTGTCGCTCCCGAGGCCATTTTGCTGCTGACCTTTACCAGGAAGGCAAGCCAGGAGATGCTCTGGCGTGCCGGCAGGTTATTAAACGATACCTGCAGCAGGGTTATGGGGGGCACCTTCCACGGTGTCGCCAATACGCTGTTGCGCCAATATGCCGGTGAGCTTGGCTGGGGCGCTTCTTTTTCGATCATCGACAGGGCTGATGCCGAGGGTATTCTCAATTTGTTGAGATCTTCCCTGGGCCTTGGCAAAAAAGACAAGCGGTTCCCGACCAAGCGAGCCCTGATGAATATTATCAGCGGTTCGATCAATAAATCCCTGGAGCTTGAGGACCTGGTGACCGAGCAGTACGGGCATCTCGCAGAGCATCTGGATGATATCCTGGTTCTTCGTGACCATTACCGGCAGTTCAAGAGAGAGCAGGAGCTGATGGATTATGACGATCTTCTGGTCAACTGGAATCGCCTGCTCGTTGAGTCTAGGGATGCTCAGGAGGCGATATCCAGACGGTTCTCACATATCATGGTCGATGAGTATCAGGATACAAATCGTATCCAGGCCGACATTGTCAGGCGCCTTGCGTTCACCCATGACAACGTGATGGTTGTTGGCGATGATTCGCAGTCAATCTACTCTTTCAGGGGGGCCAATTTTTACAATATTATGCGTTTCCCCCAGATCTTTGCCAATACAAAAATCATCAAACTCGAAGAAAATTACCGTTCGACCCAGCCCATTTTGGCGTTGGCAAACAGGATCATTGCCAATGCCGAGGAAAAATACACAAAGAAACTGTTCACCTCGATTGTCGAGGGCAGCACACCCAAGGTTTACGGTGCACGGGATGAGCGGGATGAGGCCTCGTTTATTGTGCGCACCATCTATTCCCTGGTCGAGAAAGGGATACCTCTTTCTGAGATTGCTGTCCTTTTTCGTTCCGGGTTCCACTCTTATAAACTCGAGCTGGCACTGGGGCAGGAGCGGCTCGACTATGAAAAAAGGGGCGGGTTAAAACTGACGGAATCAGCCCATATGAAAGATGTGATCGCCTTTCTGCGTGTGCTGGTCAATGCCCAGGACACGCTGTCGTGGAACAGGATACTTCTGCAGATAGAAAAGGTCGGACCGGCAACAGCGCGAAAGATTTCCAGCCATATTGCGGCTTCTGCTGATATTGTCTCTGCCCTGCAGGGCTACCCGGCTGGAAAGATCTGGAAGGCCTCGTATCTGAGGCTGGTCGAGCTTTTCAGACAGCTTCTCTCAGAATCCCGCAGACCGGCCGATCAATTTGAGCTGGTGTTGAACTACTATCAGGATATTTTTGAGCGGCTCTATCAGGATGACTTTCCGAAACGGCAAAAAGATCTGGATCAGTTGAAGGCTATTATGGAGGGCTACGAAGATCTTCGCAGCTTCATTGACGACACCACCCTTGATCCACCAGAGAACGCATCCCTTGCCGATGATGGCAGAGAACGTCTTATTCTGTCGACCATCCATTCGTCGAAAGGCCTTGAGTTTGATGCTGTTTTTGTGATCGGGCTTGCAGATGGGCGTTTCCCGCACGGTTCTGCCCAGTTTGGCGAGCAAATCGAGGAAGAGCGGCGCCTGTTCTATGTCGCAGCCACCCGGGCCAGAAAGTTTCTTTATCTGACCTATCCCCGGCAGCTCATGACCTCGGATCGGCAGCTGCGGAGGGCTGGGATGTCTGTTTTTCTGGGTGAGTTGAGTGAGGACTCTTTCCAGCGTTTGTCGGTTGAGCCGGTCGGCGAGTATGGTTTTTCCAGTGGAGGGCGGGTTGCAACATCCGTCTCTTTTGGAACAAGAAAAGGAGAGAAACTGGATTCTCACAGTTTTGTGGTTGGGGCGAGGGTAGAGCATCCCTTTTTTGGCAAAGGTGTTGTTGTGGAGCCGGTACAGGGGAGATCCGTTCAGATCTCGTTCGATCGTCATGGCAAGAAAAAACTGCATCTGGACTATGCAAATGTATCTCTACTGTAGACCTGATCAGCCTGGCTTTTTTTCGATTTTTCTCTACACCAATGAACTACGACGAAGCACTTGACTACCTCGATAGCCTGCAGATGCATAAAATCAAGCTGGGTCTTGATGCGATGCAGTCGCTTCTCGCTCTTGTCGGAAGACCGGAGAGAGAGCTGAAGACGATTCACGTCGCCGGCACCAATGGCAAGGGCTCTGTGTGTGCGGCCATGGCAAACGTTTTGGCTTCTACCAGGTATCGTGTCGGTGTCTATACGTCACCACATCTGTCAAGCGTCCGCGAGCGATTCAAGATTGGTGATACCTATATCAGCAAAGAGACCTTTGCCCGTCTGGCATCTTCAATCCGCGATATTCTTGGTGTGCGGCAGATAACCTATTTCGAGTTTACCACAACCCTTGCCCTGCTCTGGTTTGCCGAATCGGCTGTGGATCTTGTCCTGTTGGAAACAGGAATGGGAGGCCGCCTGGACGCAACCAATGTGGTAACCCCTCTTGTTGCGGTAATAACCAGTATTAGTGAGGATCATCAGGCCTATTTGGGGGACTCTCTTTCCGCGATAGCCTATGAAAAGGCGGGTATCGTCAAACCCGGAGTACCAGTGGTTTCCGCAGCCGTTGAGCGGCAGGCAGCCAAAGTTATCGAGAAAAGATGCCTTGAGCTGAAAGCGCCTCTGTACCGGCTTGGTCGGGACTTTGAGATTGTTACAGTCAGCGATCAGAGCTGGGTGTGGAAGGGGGGAGAGGCTTTTTCTGCACGAGAGATTGGACCGCTGTCTGAAAAAAGTATCAGCCTCGTTCAGCGGGAAAATGATGCCTTGAGCATAGCCGCACTTCTGCTCCTCGAAGGACAGGGCATCTCTGTTGAGGATCGTCAGATAGAAAAGGGGCTGAGCCGTCTCGTCTGGCCGGGTCGAATGGAGCTGCTGCAGAAGGATTATACCGGGGGCGCGGCTGATCTGAAGGGCCACTCTAACGTGAAACAATTAAGGTATCTTCTGGATGGTGCGCATAATATTGCAGGTGTGGAAAACCTGGTCAAGACGCTGCAACGATGTTTTCCGAGCAGAAGGCTCATCGGACTCTGGGGGGCCATGGAAGATAAGGATATTCGACCAATCATTGATCTGATCGCCCCTGTTTTTGCGCGACTGGTTTTGACCAGGGTCGATTCCCAGCGCTCTGCTTCGCCTGAGTATCTGGCATCCTTTGTTCCCGATGCGTTTCAGGAAAAGATCTCTTGTTACTCCTCGTTTGAAGATGCACTGCAAGAGGCTCAAAGGGCGGCTGATGCGCAGGATCTGATAGTCGTCGGAGGATCCCTGTATCTGGTCGGTGCTGTGCGATGGGCTCTCTGTGGTGGGCTTGTATGAAAGATGACAATAAATATATGGATTTTGATGCCCCTTCTGACAGGGAAATCCGTCGGGAGCGGGCCAAGGCCCAGGCCCTGCGCAAGACAAGATGGTGGCAGCAGAAGACAGCCTCCGGCCGCTGTTTTTACTGCAACAAGGTTGTTCCCTACAGGGAAATAACCATGGATCATCTGCTGCCTATCTCGAGGGGAGGCCGGTCAACAAAAGAGAACCTGGTGCCGAGTTGTAAGTCTTGCAATTCGCTGAAAAAGAGTATGATGCCTCTGGAGTGGGAGGCCTATTGCGGAACCCTTGCTAAAACCGGAGCGGATTAGCGGCACCTCTCTTCGATTCCTGGGGCTTTTCCCCAGTTACTGCTGGACATCAGTTTCAGGATAGGGTACAAGAATCTCTCCACGCTCTTCTGCATTTCTCAAGAGACATATCCCGGGCGGGTAGCTCAGCTGGATAGAGTGTCGGCCTCCGAAGCCGAAGGTCGCGGGTTCGACTCCCGCCTCGCCCACCATTTGATCGTCTGCTGAGGTCTTTTTTTGTCGACAATCTCCCGTTTGCTAGTGGGTTCTCAGGCTTTTTGAGTCCATACAAGAATATTACAACTATTTGGGGGTACATTTCAGGGTATCTTGCAACGCCTAAAGAGGAGATATCCCCAAATGCCGCTCACCGCCATAAAAACAAAGTCTGACAAAAACTCCCCCTGCGGATGGGCGATTTTTCGGTGAGCCTTCTCTACAAGACATTCCGTGCAGTACACGACAAGCAAACGCCTTGGGTCTTGGTCGTACGAAAAACTTTGCCGATGAGAAATCCAGGCTAAACGAGTTGTATCTCGCTCTGGAGAGACTGGTAAAGGGTCTTATAGAGAAATTCTGGATCAAGCACCCCTGTCAGCTCTCTGATCGAATGCATACCCAGGCTTGCTGCCCCGATATCCAGGGCCCGAACGCCTAGATTTGCGGCAGTCAGGGGGCCTATGGTCGAGCCGCACTGCATATCGCTGCGCATCACGAATTTCTGTGTTGTGACACCGGCTTCAGCGCAGATCTCTTGAAAAATCGAAGAACTAATGCCATCAGTTGTGTAGCGCTGGTTTGCATTTGTCTTAATGACGACACCTTTATTGAGTAGAATGGGGTGCTCTCCGTCCATAAGCTCTGGCGAATTCGGGTGGCTTGCGTGGGCGTTGTCTACCGATATGAGAAAAGATTTACGCAGGGCAATGTACTTTTGCTCATTATCTGTCGATATTCTGCTGATGATGTCGTTCAGGAAAGATCCCTGTGCCCCGGTTGACGACATTGAGCCGTTTTCTTCATGGTTTGCAAGATACAGCAGGCCGTTTTTTTGCTTTGCTGCTGTGAGCATTGCCTGCATACAGGCATGGGCACTCAACAGGTTATCAAGTCTGGAAGAGGCGATAAGATCGTTATCAAAACCAAGTATTGCGGCCTTTTGTACGTCGTAACAGAACATATCAAAAGAGAGAATCTGGGCGATATCCTGAGCGCTATACTGCCTGTGAAGCTGCTCTCGCAGACGTTCTGCAAATCCTGGCTGTTTGCCATCCAGGAATACCCCTGACACCGGGGGCAGATCCTTTTGTCTGTTGATGGTGTTTGTTGTATTGGCCTCCCGCTTGAGGTGGATCGCAACGGAGGGGATCGTCAGAACAGGCCTTTTGAAATCGAGCAGAAAAACCCGCAGAGAGCCATTGGCTTGCCGACAACAGACCCTGCCAGCGATCGAGAGATCCCTGTCAAACCAGGGGCCGAGCAGACAGCCTCCGTAGACCTCAACACCCAGTTGATGGAAGCCCTGACTGTTCATATCCGGACGAGGCTTTATCTGCAGGCTGGGGCTGTCGCTATGTGCTGTGATTATGCAAAAGCCATCACTGATCTCCTGTTGTTCGCCGAGGGTAAAGGCGATAAGAGCGCTTCCGTTTCTTACCACAAAATAGGATTGTCCCTTCTCTAACTTCCATTTTTCCTCTTCGCGCAGACGGAGAAAACCGTGCTCAAGGAAGACCCGGCTCATATAATCGACGGCATGGAAGGGTGTGGGGCTGTTGTCAAGCAGTTGGAAAAGGTCTCTGTTGTAGCTGGTGGTAGTCATCTGCGGTGTAAAATACAATGTTTGTTCGTAAAATCAAGAACAGGCCGATTCAACAGTACTGTTTTTGCCTTTCTCGGTCGTTACCAGCTGTCTGCGACAGTTGACGGCTGCAGCGAGCCTTCTCTGTCTGATTGGAGACTTTTTTAGAATGCATCCCGATTCTTGGTTTTTGCGTTAATTCAGACGGTTTTGCACCTTGTATTTTGCTGGAAGCCCTTGATAGAGCTGTTCGACCAAGGCATGGTTGTAACCGTGTGAGGTCATATTGGCTGTAACTCTTCCACGCAGCGGATAGCCGAGAAGATACAGGTCGCCAAGGAGATCCAGTATCTTGTGGCGGACGAATTCATCGGGAAAGCGCAGCTCTGTGTTAATCACCTTTCCCTCGTGCATGATTATATGGGAATTCAGATAGCCGCTTCCAACCTTGCCGAGGCGTTGTGCTATTTCGATGTTCTCGAAGGTGTTAAATGAACGTGCCGGCGCAATTTCTTCGCTAAAGGAGTTTTTCTCCGGGTTATAGGTAAAGGTCTGTTCTCCGATAGGTTCCGGGTAGTTAACCCTCATCTTTATCTCGAAGCCATCCAACGGCTCGACAAAGAGGTGTTTTTCATCCCTGTCTTCTTTGCCAACGGCTATCTTCTTTTTAATGATCGCCACCTGTTGGGGAGCCAGCTGGTCAGTCGTTCCTGCCTCGGTAATCAGGTCCGTGAAATCCTTGGCCGATCCATCCACATTCGGCACCTCATTGTCAACCTTGATGAGAACGTTGCTTATACCAAAAGAGGAGAGGGTGGCCATAAGATGCTCTATGGTCCGCACCTGTAAGCCCTGATTCTTGAGAGTGGTTGAATTTGCCGAAAATTCCTGGTTTGGATCAAATTGGCGAAAATTTTCCAGATAGGTGATATGGCCAGGCAGCCTTTTACCGGTGAGAGTCTGAAAAACAATACCTTCGTTAACCCCCAGTGGGCTGAGGATAATTCCTGTTCTCTGCCCGCTTAACAGGCCGACGCCGTTGAGCACCACAACCTCGCCAATCGTCCGCTGTGGTTCTGTTGTCTCCTTCACGTCGATCAGGCCAGAGGGGGAGCTCGTCTTTTCTTGCTCATCGCTTGCTTCTTCAGGCTTTTCCGAATCGATGGGCCTGGAAGATGATCTCTGGCTAATGGCCGATTGCACCTTGTTGAGCAGCACCTCTAAATCCAGAGGCTTCTCCATAAAATCGTGTGCACCTTCCTGTATCGACTTTACGGCCGTTTCTATCCCGGCATGTCCGCTCATCATGATGACCGGAAGTTTAGGGAAGCGCTTGCGAAGCCGCTTGAGTACTTCCATCCCATCTACTCCGGGAAGCCAGATATCGAGCAGAACAAGGGCTGGCTCGAGGGTGTCGAGTTTATGCCAGAAACTTTCGGCATCCTCAAACGCCATCGTAGAGTATCCCTCGTCGTTTAAGATGCTTGAAATGGTCTTCCCTATCTGGGGTTGGTCATCAACTATGCAGATTGGATTCATGATCGGCAACTCTATTTGTGTATTGATTCTTTGCTTTCGTAAAGAGGGTCTTGAATTATTCGATTTCTCAATCGATATCAAGGAATATAAAGTTTTTTTCTCAAGGTATGTCTGTCCGAGCAGAAAATCGAACGCACATAAAAAGCAAAGAATAATTTTTCAGGATGTTGTGTTTTGCTTTTTATTACTTGTAACCCTCAAGGCAATATACCACGATCACGGCGGAAAAGAAAACAGCACGATGTGGAGATCTTTTCTCTTTTGTATGCAGTCTGGAAGTCGGTCTTGCCTGCGGAGCTTGCAAAGAGGTGTTGTTTGCGGAAGGATTGTAGAGGCGGCTCTTTTGCCAGTGGGAAGATTATTTTGCCTTCAAAAAAACGATGGGCCCTTTCTCCTCGAGGATCTCATAATGTTCGAGAAGAGCAGTCCGTGTGCTGAGAAAATCTTTCTGGCTATGAATACAGGTATAGCGAACCGCTTCTTTTTCAGGATCACTCTGGTTGATTCCCAGGGCGTCTAAAATGGGCAGATCTTGTTCTGTGAACTGATGAATGTTGAGCCTGAGAACAGGCTTTTGATCAACGATAATGCGACTGGCTGTCATAAACATGGTGGTTCTTTCCTGGAGAAGTGCAGGAGTCTTCAATGATTCCGTTTTGTATTGCGGGCTCTCATTTCCGGTTTGTGGTTCTGATAAAACCCTCTGTAACAAAATATCGTACCTACCCATAATTGAAAAAGGAAAAGATAGCAAGAGGATCCCTGAGAGACAGAGGCTCAGGCTTTGTCGACCGTCCTTGATGACACGCTTTTCTGATAGTGTCTTGTGGAGCGTTCTCCGTTGATTTTTCATCAGACGATGATTCTTGATACCTACTTGAAATCTCTATATTAAAAGAACTATGGCAATTTTTTATGGAATAATTTACAGTAAAAAACACCCGTCAATTAAGGGGGTGTCAAAATACATCCTGACCGGACGATTATTTTGACATCATCCTTCACTCTTGTCTCTATCTTTGATGGGGTCTTGTAGGCTTGTTTGTACTCAAGTCTGATATACGATTTTACAGCCACATTGTTTGTTTCGGACAGAGTAAAAGTCATCGGTTTTTGAGTAGATGCACTTGAGAGCCTGATAACAAAAAGCAATTTTTACTGATGTTGTTCAGGCAGAAATCTGTGATTATTTCTTTGGAGGGGTTTTGGATACATTTGTAACTCTCAAATATAAGGACAAGGAAATTCAGCTTCCTCTGGTTGTTGGCAGTGAGGGCGAAAGCGCAATAGACATCTCTGCGCTACGCGCTCAGACCGGCCTGATTACCCTTGACCCCGGCTATGCCAACACGGGGAGCTGTCTCAGCTCTATAACCTTTATGGATGGGGAGAAGGGGATACTTCGCTACCGGGGGATTCCGGTGGAACAGCTCGCAGCACAGTCGTCGTTTAAGGAGACGGCCTATCTGCTGATAAATGGCCGACTGCCAACGAGAGAAGAGTTTACTGAATTTTCCAGAAACCTCAATGATAACAGTTTAGTTCATACCAACTTAAAAGACTTTTTTCAGCACTTTCCCCGAGCCTCTCATCCGATGGGAATCCTCTCCTCTATGGTCAATGCCTTGAGGAGCTTTTATCCTTCTCTGGACACCAGAGAGGAGGAAATCAATATCACAATGACCCGGCTTCTGGCAAAGGTTCGAACCATGGCCGCGATGTCGTACAAGATCTCGAGGGGACACGAAATTGTTCTACCTCGTCCGGATCTGACCTATTCTGAAAACTTCCTCAATATGATGTTTGACAACCCTGTCAAACCGTACGAAATAAAACGTGAAGTTGTGAATGCCCTGCGTGTTTTCTGGATTCTTCATGCCGATCATGAACAAAATTGTTCAACCTCAGCGGTTCGGATGGTCGGAAGCGCCCGCGTTAATCTGTATGCCACTATTGCTTCGGGGATCTCAGCCTTATGGGGGCCTTTGCACGGAGGGGCGAATCAGGCCGTTATCGAGATGCTCTCGACCATAGAACAGGGGGATGAAACCTGTGCCAAGGTGATAGAAAAGGCCAAGGACAAGAAGAATCCGTATCGACTTATGGGCTTTGGTCACAGGGTCTACAAAACCTATGACCCTCGAGCTAAAATAATGAAGGTGATATGCGATGAGCTTCTTGAGTGCCTGCAGATAGATGATCCTCTTCTCGATATTGCCAAAGAACTCGAGGAAATAGCGCTGAAAGATCAATATTTTGTCGATCATAATCTCTACCCCAATGTTGATTTTTACAGTGGTATTGTGTTACGGGCTATGGGAATTCCAACGAATATGTTCACCGTTATTTTTGCGCTGGGTCGCTTGCCGGGATGGATTGCCCAGTGGAAAGAGAGTACCGATGACCCCAAATGGAAGATTGCCCGGCCGCGTCAGATATATACCGGTGATTGTCAGCGTGACTATATCCCGATGCATGCTCGCTGATCAGGAGTCTTGGCATTAAACGCCGTGAGCATGTTCTTGTTGTGTGCAAAGACCGGGGCGTGGAGCGTTGCAAACGTGTATGTCAAAGATGATGGTGGCCGCCCCTGAAGGGGTGGCGATCTTTTTTAGGTTCTGCCTGTTTTTCTGTTTTTGTAGGGAAGAGGGCGAAGGTTTTATGTCTGGTACAGTTTTGCTCCCTGTTGGATCGGGGATATATTGGAAGCGGTATATTTATATAATCAATTTATAACTGGGACGTGCGATGAACGAAAAAGAACTTCACAAGCATTTACAATCGAAGGTAAGAAAGAAGCTTGAGCCATTGTTTTCTAAGTTCAATATGGACTTCGGTGGTATTGATGCGGCCTTGAAGTGGAAGCCTCTTGTTCTTGTCATTGGTAACTACTCTTCCGGAAAGTCAACGCTTATCAATGAGCTCCTTGGTCAGGAGATTCAGCGAACCGGCCAGGCCCCAACCGACGACTCTTTTACGATCATCACCTCAGATGTGGGCTACGAGGGTGTTGAAACCCCTGGTTCTACAGTAGTTAATGATCCAAACCTGCCCTTTCAACAATTCCGGGACTTTGGAGAAAAACTGATTTCCCATATCAGTATGAAACAGGTCGACAGCCCGGTTGTTGAGAATATGGCGATCATTGATAGCCCGGGGATGCTGGATGCCACCAGCGAGAAAGACCGAGGCTACGATTATATGAAGGTCCTTGGAGAGTTTGCCAAGATGGCTGACCTCATTGTCCTTATGTTTGACCCCCACAAGGCTGGCACCATCAAGGAGACCTACCATGCGATACGTAACACCCTGCCGGAAAAATCGGGGGAACACCGTATTGTCTTTGTTATGAGCCGGATTGATGAGTGCGATAATCTCAGTGATTTTACCAGATCCTATGGCACTCTGTGCTGGAATATGTCGCAAATGACCGGCCGCAAGGATATCCCCCATATTTACCTGACCTACGCTCCAGATGCTGTAGAGCCCGGTGAAGTGGCTGAAGACTGGCCGCAGGAGAGGGAGCAGCTGCTTGAAAAAATCAAGAAGGCAACCTCTTTCCGTATTAACCATCTCCTCGAAGACGTTGATCGGCAGGTAAATGAACTCGAGATTGTCGCCGAATCCGTGAGCGGTTTTCTGCAGCGTGTCAGCAGGGTATATTGGAAGTACACCAATATAAGTCTGGTCGCTGCGGTTGTCCTTTTCTTCTTTGGAGATGTCGTTCTTAATGCCGTTTCCGGCTATCCGGAGAAGACAATGCTCGCTTCGGTCAGAAATGGCTCTTTTTCTATGTCCGTTTTCATGCTTCCAGCACTGTTTGCCCTGATAGCGATAGCTGTAGGTTCTATTGGCTATAGTAGAGTTGCCTTCAGGAAAATGAAGAAAAAGGCGCTTTCAGATGGGAGTCAGTTTTTGCAGCTTGAAACCGCATATCGAAAAAAACTCTGGGAGAAAATGAAAGATACGGCAACAAAGAATCTTGAAGCCTTGGGGCCTTATGACTTCTGCAGCGGATATGCAAGAAGCCTTACCAAGATTAGAAAATTTCTGAAAAACGACCTGAAGAAGTATTATGAAAAGGCAATTTCTTGATTCTTACTTTTGCAACAGATGTTCTGGTATATATGCCTGTGACGTCTGTTTCTGTGCCGTCAAACTATCTTGATAAATAAAATTGAGGATTGTTGGCTTTATTGCGAAGCTATGGGGCTCATACCCCGCTGCTTGCGGCGTTCAAATTTGTCGTTTAGTGGTTTGCTAAGCTTTTTCCAAAGCCTTAATACCCCGTTGCTTGCGGCGGGGTAGTTTATTCGTGTTTTACTCTCTGTCGGTCGTTTTTTTCACAGCATCTTCCCTGCAGATGGTTGAATTTCGCAAGCGTTTTGATTATGCGTTTATCTTGAAAATGAGTGATGGAGGGATGAAGATGAGGAAGTTGATACTGGAAGCCAAAGGCGCTACATATCCGGCAAAACATAAACGCAATTACAGTTGTTGCTGTAGTTAACTTCTATGCAGGCAGCCCTGTTCTCCAAAAGAGGAGAGCAGGGCTGAACACTGTTTTTTAACAAGAAAAACCTCACAAAAGAATTTCTTTCAGAAGAGTTATTCTTTACTTCTTGTCTTTACCTCCCTTTTCGCTCTTCATATGAGAGTGGATCATTTCCATGAGGGAACCGTGGTTGTATTCTGGAGCGATCTTCTTTGCCTTCAGGTGAAAATCGATATTTTTTACAGCCACCTCTGTTTTAAGGGATTCCTGTTGTTGAACGAGAGAAAGGAGTTTGTCTCTGTCTGGTTGTGCGGATTCCATGACTGTCCGAATTTCATTACTGATGTTGGTTATAGTTTCTCTTGTTTGAGCCGTTTCGTCCATAGTTTGACGATGCAACGCTTCAAGCTGGTCTTTTTTCTCTTGACTTAATTTCTGCCACGACTCGTTTTTATATGCGTCATGGTGAGCCATTTCCCCGCTCATCTGAGAGTGAGGCATTGTGCCGTCTTTCTGTGAGTGGGAAAATGCACTGGAGCTAACCAGAGCAACAGCCAGTAAAGAGATAACAGGTACGAGTTTTTTCACTTTTGTTCTCCACATTGGTTTTTATTTTTAGGTGAATCGTTCACCCACTATGTTTACTACTCTAAGAGCAAAATTCAGTATGTCAAAAAAAGTATGATCTGTCTACTTTTTTTGGCATTGCCAATAAAAAGGGGTGTCTGTGCCGACTTTTACCTGCAATATAGCAAGATACAAATAAAAGAAGGAGCAGACACCTAATATTGTAGTTTCAAGACTGTTTTCAGGTCTTCGAGAGGTTGTTCTGGAGCTCCTCCATTGAATCTCCATTCACTCTCTTTGGGGAAAAGTTCAAAGTGCTGTTTGGGAATCCCATTGTATTTTCTCATCCGTCTCTTGGCTTGATTCCAAAAATTCTCAATGCCATGTATATGGTTACATGAAGCAGCCAATGCTTTACTATGATCTATCCTGTAATGTGAAAATTCAGAGGTACCCAACGCATTATACGCAGTGTGTCCATCAGTATATACTACACTGTCAGGTTTTATTTTCTCCCTTATTACAGGAAGTAAAGTATCCTGCGTAACATCTGCGACAGGGATAGTATAAACTTTCCCTCCTCGCTTGAGAAGACCCAAAACTATTGTTTTCCCAGCGGCTCCACGACCTCGTTTCCTTTGCGAACTCCTCTAAAATAACTTTCGTCAACTTCTACTTTTCCACAAAATTGCGCTGCACGCTCCTGTTGAATTGTGAAGATCGTGCAGCGCAATTTGTGAAAGAAACGAATTGCAGAATTACAATCGACCAACCAAATCTGCTGCTGTTCTTGCTGGTGTACCCGCAACAAAGTGTTCCAGAAGTCGTAATTGTTTATAACTGCTTAATTTACAGTGCTTTATATACACGACTGAATCCTGACTCATTCAAAGTCAGGTGTCAGCCCCTAGAAAAAAATCTTCCTTGACAGATGTCTTACATTTTAGAATGTATAAAAAACTAACTTTTAAAAAACTGGTTTTTTCGTTTTGTTTATATGGTAACTCTCAAGAGCAGAAAATCTGATCAAATCAAGGAGATGATCAAACAGGAAATCCTTGATGGCAGGTACAGGGCAGGGGATAAGCTCCCGCCAGAGGCGGAGATTGCCGAGCAGCTTCATGTCAGCAAGGTGTCTGCACGGGAGGCGTTACGCGGGCTTGAAACAGAAGGGCTTATCGAAAAGCGGAGAGGCATTTTTGGCGGGAGTTTTGTCTCAGAGCCCGGGCCAGAGCGGCTGATAACAGTTGTTGCCAATGCCTTTCAATTTGGGGAGCTTTCAGTAAATTCTTTGAAGGAGTTTCGCCAGATTCTTGAACCGGGCCTTGCTGAACTTGCCGCAAAACGAAGAACCAATCGGGATTTACGGGCCATGGAGGAATATCTTCAGGCCATCCGTGCATCCATAGACAAAGGCGACCCTGACCAGACCAAAGCTGTTGGTTTTCACTGTCTTATCGCCAATGCGACCCACAATGATTTTATCAGTGCGTTAATGAAAGCGGTGATGCAGGTATTTCAGCAGGTTCTTGCTCGAGAACCGGATTTAGAAACTGCCGAGAAGGATATTCGTTACAATGAGCTTTTTTACGAGCATATCAAAAACCGGGATGGCGTAAAGGCAAGACAGTTGATGCATGAACATTTTGACACCCTGGAAAAAATCATTGAACAGCGCAAGAGGAATGGGGAACCCTTCAAATAAAGAGCGAAATAAAAAACACCTATGACTTACCCAACAGTATATCCGACAGGAACAACAGTATACGATTCCACAAAATGTTTTAACGGCTTTACCCTGTTTCAGGCAAAAGAGCATGGCGCATTGCTCATTGATATGAATGGCGGAGAAGTAAAATTATGGCGGGGGTTGCACGGTTTTCCGAATAAACTGCTGAAAAATGGCAATGTCTTTGGCCATACAGGAGAACGCTCCACGATGTTCGGCATGCAGGATTATCGGGATCTGATCCAGGTGGATTGGGATGGCAATATTGTCTGGAAATTCAACAAATACGAATATATTGAAGATCCTGGCGAAGAACCGCAGTGGATGGCCAGAGTACATCACGACTATCAGCGGCAGGGAAACCCCGTCGGTTATTATGTGCCCGGGATGGAATCGGCAACAGACAGCGGCAATACCCTTATTTTAGGTCATAAAAACCTGAAAAACAGGGAGATTAGCGACAAACTGCTTCTTGATGATGTCATCTATGAGGTGGACTGGCAAGGCAATATTGTCTGGGAGTGGGTGTGCAGCAAGCATTTTGACGAATATGGATTCCGGGAAGACGCACGGAATGCCCTGTTTCGAGATCCCAATATGCGTCCCTGCGGTGGCGGGATGGGAGATTGGATGCATCTCAACTCGATGTCCGCTCTTGGCCCCAATAAATGGTACGATCAGGGGGATAGCCGATTTCATCCGGACAATATTATCGTTGATGGCCGGGAAACCAATATCATTTTCATCATTGATAAACAGACAGGCAAGATCGTCTGGAAGGTTGGCCCCTACTATGACTACATGCCGGAAAAGGAACTTGGCTGGATCATCGGGCAGCACCATGCCCATATGATTCCTTACGGGCTTCCCGGTGCGGGAAATATTCTGGTTTTTGACAATGGCGGCTGGGCCGGATACGGCTCCTGTCATCCCGCCAGCCCTACAGGAACCAAAAATGTGCTGCGTGATTATTCGAGAATCATAGAGTTTGATCCGACAACCTTGAAAATTGTCTGGCAATATACTCCACAGGAGGCCGGGCTGGTTCACCCCACAGACAGCAATCGTCTCTATAGTCCTTTTATCAGTTCGGCCCAGCGACTGCCAAATGGCAATACCTTAATCACCGAAGGCGGCGGCGGGCGGATTTTTGAGGTAACCGCACAATATCAACTGGTATGGGAGTATATCTCACCGTACTGGGGCACCCATTTTAAGATGAACATGGTGTACCGCGCCTACCGATACCCTTATGACTATGCCCCACAGGCAGAGACACCCACAGAAATTGACATCGAGCCAATCAAGGTGGTTGATTTTCGGGTGCCAGGTGCCAGCGGCCGGGGGGCCAAGTCGGAAAGCAGTGTTGCAGGTTCTATCCCATACCAAACCTCGTCGGCACTTTGTGTACTTTCTGACACAGACAAAGAATAACTATTTGTAAAATCATCATTTTTTAACATACAAAAAGGAGAAGACCAATGAAAAAACTATGCACAGCCGTTCTGTTTTCAGCAATCATCGCTTTTCTGCCCCTCAGTGGTCAGGCCGAAGGATGGCAACCCAAAGATCCAATAAAATTGCAAATTGGTTTTGGTGCAGGTGGTTCCACCGATATCATGGGCCGACTGGTGGCAGCGAAAATAGAAGAGAATACCGGTTGGAATATCGTGGTCGAAAACAAACCGGGCGGCGGTGGTATCGCGATGCTGTCATCACTGGTACGTCAGAAACCAGATGGTTTGACCCTTGGTCTTGGAGTGAGCACTCCGGTCTATTTAAATCTTGCCAACAGAGGGGACAAGCTGCCGTTCAATATTGACAGCTTTGATTATCTTGCCACCATATTGCGCGGTGAAATTGCGATGGTCGCCAAGGCGGATGCGCCTTTTAATACCCTGGAAGAACTGCTTGCCTACGCAAAAGAGAAAAAAGGCGGTATCGCGATCGCCTTTGATGCCAAGCCGCAACAGATGGTACTGGCCCCCGTTGCCCGAAAGGCGGATGTGAAGTTTAAATATGTGAAGCATAAGAGCGGTGCCGAGCAGATTCAGTCCATCCTTGGCGGCCACGTGGACGTTGGTTGTCTTGCCGGTGGTCATGTGAAGTATATTGAAAGTGGTGATCTGAAGATGATTGCTTCGATGAGCCGGGATAGACAGGCCTGTGCCCCGGAGGCAAAAACCTTGATTGAAAATGGTTTTAATCTCTATCTTGAACCATATTTTTATATTGCGGCACCAAAAGGCTTGCCCGTGGAGGTGAAAACTGCGTTGGCCACGGCCTTTGACGAGGCGATAAACAGCGAGAGTGTCAAAAAAGCATTGATGGATTCGATGCATGCAACCGCTCGCAACCTTGGCCCGCAAGGCACCCATGAGACCCTGACCCAAGGAGCAAAGGATATAAAAATACTTGTCGATGAGGCGAAATCACTCGAATAAGATCAGCTATGCAGAATCGCCTCTCCGGTCTGGTTGTTTTTCTGCTGGGCCTTGCCATTATCTTCATCCTCATTCCCGTTGCAACGGAGACGGTGGATTATGGGTGGCTGCGACCGGCCACCCTGCCCACCATTGCAGCTATCGTTATCTCCGTTGCCGGCCTGCTGCATCTGCTGTTTCCTCAAGGCTGGATCGAGTTGAATTTCCCAGCTGTGCTGCGTTCAGCATTATTTCTCATGATCGCTCTTGCCGGGTTGTGGGGGATGTCTCGCTTTGGTTTTACGATTGCGGCACCACTGATGATGCTGCTGATTATGCTCATCATTGGTGAACGCCGCTGGCCATGGCTGATGACAGGCGTTGTGCTGTTGCCGGCATTCATCTGGTTGTGCATAGACGTTCTGCTCAAACGGCCATTACCGTAAGATTTTTTTTGAGGGATTTTCATGTTGGATTTTGCGACCATCCTTGCCGGATTTACCGACGCACTGACCTTGCAGAACCTTCTCTTTGTCTGGGCCGGCATTGTCATCGGGCAACTGGTGGGAGCTGTGCCGGGGATTGGCCCAGTTATGGCAATGGCAATCGCAATTCCGTTTACGTTTACCCTTGAGCCGTTGCCGGCCATAGGCTTTTTGATGGGGGTCAGTAAAGGGGGCCTTGTTGGTGGGGCCATTCCAGCAATTCTGATCAATACCCCCGGCACACCAGATGCTGCGGCCACCACCCTGGACGGCTATCCGATGACCCAAAAGGGAATGCCGGAAAAAGCGACAAAAATGGCGCTCTACGCATCGGTTACCGGAGATGCGTTCAGTGATGTCGTTTTGATCACTGTGGCTCCCTTTATCGCTATTCTTGCGTTGAAGATGGGGCCGCTTGAGGTTTTCAGCCTGATGGTTTTTGCCTTTTCGATCATTGCGGCCCTGGTCGGAGACTCTGTTGCCAAAGGTATCGCCTCTGCAGGATTTGGCCTGTTTTGTGCAACAGTCGGTCTTGACCCGGAAAACAGCACACCGCGGTTTATTTTTGGTTATTTTGAGCTCTACGATGGAATCCCTCTGGTTTCGATGGCCCTTGGGATGCTTGCGGTGGCAGAAATCTTGAAAAGAATGGCAACGATACGCGGTAAGATTGAATCTGCTGTGATATTCCCCAAATCAAGAAACAGAGCCAGCATGCGGGTGAGCTTTAAAGAATTCTGGGCCTGCAAAGGTACAATCTTGCGAGGCTCTGTGATCGGCACCGTCCTTGGCGCTATCCCGGGGCTTGATTCGTCGGCAGCCTCCTTTTTAAGCTATGCCTCGGCGAAACAGGCCTCAAAAGAGCCACAGACCTTTGGTGAGGGAAATATCCATGGCGTTGCTGCGACCGAATCGGCAAACTCGTCGGTTGCCGGAGCCAATCTCATCCCTCTTTTGACCCTGGGAATTCCGGGAAATCTTGCGGCAGCACTGATTATCAGTGCCTTGTTAATCCATGGCGTGCAGCCAGGGCCGCTGCTTTTCAAGGAGCAGGGACAACTCATCTACGGGCTGTTCGGCGCCTTGCTGATGGCCAATGTCCTCAACCTGATCTCCGGGCTCGTTGGGCTGCGTTTCTGGGCACGGATCATCCGGGCACCGGAATCAATCATCTTTCCCGGAGCCTTACTGCTCTGTATGGTTGGGGTATATCTGGCTACCGGAGGTTTTTTTGGTGTTGCGGTGATGTTTGTTTTCGCCGTTCTTGGATACCTGATGAGCGTATACGGCTATTCGGTCATTGTGTTCGTTATCGCCTTTTTCTTAGGCGAACGGTTTGAACTTTCGCTGTCTCAGTCTCTCAATATCCTTGATGGCGATATCTCCATCCTCCTTTCTCATCCTGTTGCCTTAATATTACTCATTTTTTCTGGTTTCTCGATATTCTGGTTTGGCAGCGGCAGAAAACGTACGATTATAGCCAAACAGTCATAATAATCCGCTGGGCTTTTTACAAAGCGACCATCTATAGCTTAAAATCAGATGAAACAGCTCTACTCACTGACCCTTTTATGGCAAAAGAGACAGCGGTATTTGGGTGGGTGGTTTTCGCCCAGTGGGGATTCTCCGGTTGGGCTATGACAGACGTTGCAGCCCTTTTCAGCCTGTCTCTTGCTTTTAATCTGATGGAACGGTTCGTGTACCGGATCGTGGGGGAGAAAGGGTGTTGTCTCTTCGGGGGCACGCAATAGAAAAAGTAATATTGCAAGGAGAGTGAGTAAAAAGAGCGTGTTTTGCAGCCAGAATTTTTTCTTTTTGGAAAGGGCCATACCTTGTTGCCTTATGTTAATGTGCCATCTCGGCCTGATCAAAGTCCCAATACCTCTTTTTCAGGCCAAAACAGAAAGCCTCAGACAACAATGTGGCAATGAGAGGATGTCTGCGTAATATCTGGACCAGACGCTTATGTCGTTGGTGATTTTTAAGCAGGGTCTTGAGGGCCTCGAGCTTGGCTGATGGGTTGATAATATACTGCCCGATAGCCTGACCCGAAACGATTGCCGGATAAATACCCTCGCCACTGAGCGCTGAAGCCAGACCTGCGGCATCCCCGATCAAGAAGGTATTGCCAAATGTATGTCCCTTGAAATCGTAGTTTATTTTCTCTGCGGCCAGTGGAGCCTTATCCAGATTGATGTCTCTTTTTTTTGCCCAGATCTGCAAGGATGTCTTCAAGGTCTGTGGGGCAACAGAACGGCTGTCCGCGTAGGCTCCTATTGAGGCCAGTTTTCTATGGGGGAATATCCAGGCATAGCCACAGCCGAAAAGGCGGCTGTCCAGATGCCATTCCATTGCAGGATATTCACCTCTGACCAGATAATGTAAACCTACCCCAAAGTTTTTTACAGGGATTCCCAGATATCTTCGAACAACAGAGGATGATCCATCGGCCCCTACCAGCGTCTTGTACGGCAGAGTTTCTTTTTTTCCATTATTGCGGTCCAAAAGGCAGAGCTGATTGCGATCGATACTGGTAACCCGGGTTCCCATACGGATCCTGGCCCCGGCAGCCGAGGCCTGCTCTGCCATAAATCGGCCGAGGGTGTTTCGGTTTACGGTGGCGACAATAGGATTCTTTTTTTCTATCGTTATTTGCTGTCTTGGGGTGAAGATCTGCTGGGTGCAAAAGCTTTTTTCAACCAGATCGGAAAAGGTAGAAAACATTCCATTCCAGGTAATGCCTCCGGCGCAAACCTTTGTTCCTAGCGTGAAGTTACACTCAATGACCAGAACACTGGCACCTCTTTCGGCAAGAGTCTTGGCACAGGCCAGACCGCTGGGTCCAGCCCCAACTATAATAACGTCATACCGCATATTGCACGTGGTGTTGTGAAAAGAAAAAGCAACAAAAAGAAGGGGTCTCAAAGACTGTACATCACAGCCCCTGTAATGTACAGCCTTTAAGAAAAGAAGGATACAACTAGCCTTCGCTCAAGGCTGCGAGCAGGTATTCCTTGTTGAGACGGGCTATATTGCGAATAGAGATACCCTTTGGACAGACGGCCTCGCATTCTTTGGCGTTGGTACAGTTACCAAAGCCTTCTTTGTCCATCTGTGCAACCATGGCCAGGGCCCGTTGTTTTCTTTCAACCTGTCCCTGGGGCAGCAGGGCGAGTTGTGAAACCTTGGCGCTGGTAAAAAGCATCACTGCACCATTGGGACAGCTGGCAACACAGGCGCCACAGCCGATGCAGGCGGCAGCATCCATTGCCAGCTCTGCACATTGTGAGGAAATAGGGATGGCATTGCCGTCTATGGTCCCTCCTGTATTGACGCTGACATATCCGCCTGACTGGATAATCCGGTCAAGGGCCGATCTATCGATAAGAAGATCCTTTTTAATCGGGTAGGCTCTGGATCTGAAAGGTTCGATCACGATAGTATCACCGTCCGCAAAGTTTCTCATATGAAGCTGGCAAAGGGTCACTTCCTTTTCCGGACCGTGGGCAACACCGTTTACAACGGCACCACACATTCCACAGATCCCCTCACGGCAGTCATGATCGAAGGCCACCGGAATCTTGCCTTCCTTGGTAAGCTTTTCGTTGAGAACATCGAGCATTTCAAGAAATGACATATCGGTGTTCACCCCGTCAAGGGTGTAGGTCTCTATTCCCCCAAGAGCGTTGCTGCTTTCCTGACGCCAGATTTTTAATGTTAAATTGATGCTGGTCATGTTTTTTCCCTTAAGAGTTCAGTTTTAGCTCTTTACAAAACAACGTATACGGTTGTGAGCCTTTACTTGTAGCTTCTCTGAGACGGTGTAACATTCTCAAACACAAGGGGTTCGACATTCAACTTTGGCTCGCTGTCGTCACCGGTATACTCCCAGACAGAAACATGGGAGTAGTTCTCATCATCTCTCTTGGCTTCGTTTTCTTCGGTTTGGCTCTCCTCGCGCAGATGGCAGCCACAGGATTCTTCGCGGGTGAGGGCATCCCGAATCATAATTTCGGCGAATTCAAGAAAATCAGCAACTCTTCCAGCCTTCTCCAAAGACTGGTTTATCTCTTTGGTATCACCGGGGATATAGACCTTGTCCCAGAATTTTTGGCGGATGGCAGGCAGTTCTTCAAGAGCCTTTTCAAGCCCTTCTTTATTTCTTGCCATACCGCAGTTGTCCCACATCAGCCTGCCAAGTTCCTTGTGGATCTCATCAACGGTGACTTTGCCAGACGGGCCGTCTGCGCTGTTTTTCAGGATCTTGGCGATACGCTCCTCGACAAGCCGTCTGGAGTCGGTGAAGGCCTGGTCTTGGGTGCTCACCTTGTCGATTTTATTGCTTCCAAGATAATGGGCGATAGAGGTGGCAATGACAAAATAACCATCCGCCAGACCCTGCATCAGGGCGCTGGCGCCAAGACGATTTGCCCCATGGTCTGAGAAGTTGCATTCTCCAATGGCAAAAAGGCCGGGGATATTGGTCATCAGGTCATAATCGACCCAGAGTCCACCCATCGTGTAGTGAACAGCCGGGTAGATCATCATTGGCTCTTTCATAGGATCTACGTCGGTTATCTTTTCATACATCTGAAAAAGGTTGCCATACTTTCTGAAGATAACCTCTTCACCATCGCGCTTGATGGCGTCGGCAAAGTCGAGATAGACGGCAAGCTTTGTAGAACCGACCCCTTTGCCGAGATCACACTGCTCTTTAGCGTTTCTCGAGGCAACGTCACGGGGAACAAGGTTTCCAAAACTCGGGTACTTATTCTCCAGATAATAGTCTCTCTCTTCTTCCGGAATATCAACGGGATGCCTGTCATCTCCCTGTTTCTTGGGGACCCAGACCCGACCATCATTACGCAAACTCTCACTCATCAAGGTAAGTTTGGACTGATAGTCTCCGTGCACCGGAATACAGGTTGGGTGGATCTGAACAAACGAAGGATTGGCAAAACCAGCACCTTTTTTATAGGCCCGCCAGGCTGCGGTCACGTTCGAGGCCATCGCGTTGGTGGACAGAAAATAGACATTTCCGTATCCACCTGTCGCCAGAATGACCACATCCGCCTCGTAGCTTTCGATTTCACCGGTCATTATGTTTCTTGTGGTGATTCCACGGGCGCGACCATCGACAATAACAACATCCATCATCTCCCGGCGCGTGTACATCTTGACGCCCCCCTTGTGAATCTGTCGGGAAAGTGCACCATAGGCACCAAGGAGCAGTTGCTGGCCGGTTTGGCCTCTTGCGTAAAAGGTCCGGGATACCTGAGCGCCGCCGAAAGATCTGTTGGCCAGGGTGCCACCGTATTCCCTTGCGAAAGGAACGCCTTGAGCCACACATTGGTCGATAATCTGGGTGCTGACCTGTGCCAGACGATAGACATTGGCCTCACGCGCTCTGAAGTCACCGCCTTTGATTGTGTCGTAAAAGAGCCGGAAAACAGAATCGCCGTCGTTCTGGTAGTTCTTTGCCGCGTTGATACCACCCTGTGCCGCAATAGAATGCGCGCGTCTCGGACTGTCCTGGATACAGAACACCTTGACCTGATACCCCTGTTCTGCAAGAGTTGCTGCCGCAGAACCACCGGCAAGCCCTGTTCCTACAACGATGGCAGAATACTTCCTTCGGTTGGCGGGATTGACGAGTTTGTTTGAAAAACGATGATTATCCCACTTTTTTTCCAGAGAGCCTTCTGGTATTCGTGCATTTAATTCCATATTTCAGCGCCTTAATGTTTTTTGTTATCAGAGATTTTGGCAAAGATCAAAATGAAGCTATCTTCAACCTCTTGTTCCAGCTATGCTCAATTTCAGAGAGTGAACGTTCAATGCCCCCTGTTTCCCGCCTCGATCAGCGTAAACCGTGCCAGTAGATAAGGCCGTGACCAGCTCTGAAGGCAAACGGCACGACGTTACGGTGAGGCTGCGGTGTAAGGTTAGTAATTGGCACCCATCCCCGTCATAAAATAGAAGGCAACACCTCCAAAAATGAGAAAAAAGAAAATAGGAACCGCAAAAGTTAATCGAGAAATCAGAACGTTATATCTTGGATGATTTATCCCGAAGGTTTGCAGCATACTCCAGAATCCATGACTGAGATGGATGGTTAAGGCGATAAAACAGATGATGTAAAACAAAGAATAAAAAAAGTTGCCAAGCAGTTCTTTTACAGTAACAGAGATTTTAACATCTTCCGGAGAAAAGGTGAAACCGAAGATGTGGACGATGAGGAAGAGAAGAATGATCAGGCCGGTATATGGCATCGTCTCAGAGGCAAAAGAATTTTTAACGACCCGCTTCGAGACTATGTATCTTGAGTTACTGACCTGCCGGTTTTCATAAAAGAGGTAGATGCCAACACCAATGTGGCAGAGAAGAATAGCCAAAATCGAAAGGCTGAATACTAAAACGATAAGGGGATGGCTGTGCAGCTCATCTGCATAGCTCTGGAAGACCTCGCTACTCATGAAAATAGTAGCGTTACCCGCGGCGTGGGTCATAAGAAAAAGAACTAACAGCAAGCCGCTTGTGGCCATAATAAATTTCTTTCCAATTGATGATTTCAGTAACTTGACAAACCACATAAGTACACCTCTAGGAAGAATTAAGAGTTACGCACCTTTCTGCTGTCTCTGATAATAAAAGAATTTGTTAAAAATGGAAGAAAAATTTTATTTTGCCACAGTCTTGACGCATATCTCCCCAATAAAAGGTAAAATATTTGACTCAGGCTTTTTCTTCGCACTCTTATCCAATCTGAAAAAGGACCTCAAATAAAACAGAAAAAAAAAGACAATGGTTGAAATAAAGAATTCTTTACTTTTTTAGGTTTTCCGAATTATATTTTATGCAAAAACAGGCAATCCCATTGTTGAGAAAAAGACAAGGCCCAGGCGATCAGGATAAGAGTGAACAGGTCTTCTTCTTTGTTCCAATTTTAGGGAAAAACTGTTATGCACAGAGAGTGCTTGAGAGAGCTGATTTTGGTGTCAATCCCGAGTCTGTGGATCGGTTCGACAACCTTTCTGTGACCGGAAAAAGAGAAAATAAAATGCAGTAAACAGAACAATCTCAAGAGGTTACCGGTAAAATTCTTGAGTCGATGCTCGAGACGAAAAAGAGAGGCAAAGAATGGTGCTAGGGCAGATATCGGCAGTCATATTTGATCTGGACGGAACCCTGATAAACAGTCTTGATGGTCTTGTTGCCTCAGTTAACGCCGTTTTGCGTCGCCAGGGTTTTCCTGAACACCCAAAAGAGAGGATCAAAACATTCATTGGCAACGGGCTTTTTGCGCTGATGCAAAGGGCCTTACCGCCTGAGACAGCAGAAGAGAGTATAGACTCCTGTTGTCTGGAGTTTAAGAAGGTTTATGCCGAACTGGGGCTGGTTGGCTGTCGTCCTTATGCGGGAGTGGACAATCTGCTCAGGCATCTTCAGCGCTCAGAGACACCGTTTGCTGTGCTTTCAAACAAGCCCCATGAATTTACCGGGCAATATGTGAAAAAGTTTTTTCCAGAAACCTGCTTTTCCTGTATATACGGACTACGCCCAGGTTTCAGGCGAAAACCCCACCCCGATTCCGCGCTCGAAATAGCGGAGATCATGAACTGCAAGCCTGATCTGATCGCCTTTGTCGGAGATTCAGAAGTTGATATTCAGACGGGTAAAAACGCCAACATGCAGACAATTGCCGTATCCTGGGGATATCAACCGCTCGATCGGCTTGAAGCAAACAGGCCGGATTATCTTATTCACCAGCCAAAGGATCTTTTAGATTATGTCTTTGCTGCCCTTTGATTATTCTCTCTACGCGAAATTATTGACAGCTCCTGTTGTCGGTGCCTTTATTGGTTATATAACCAATCGAATCGCGATTAGAATGCTTTTCAGACCACTCAAGGCCTGGAAAGTCGTGGGCTTACATATCCCGATGACCCCCGGGGTTATTCCAGCCAAGCGCTTTGAACTCGCCAGCAATATGGGCGAAGTGGTGGGAGACCACCTGCTGACCAGTGAAGAGATTGGCAACGGACTCAAACAGGAGGCCTTTCAGGAACATCTCTACAATGTCATTGATACAAGAATTATCGGTATATTAAATAAGGATCTGGATAATATTACAGAGCTGGTTCCCGAGAAGTTCACGGCCTATGTCAATATGGGAGCCATGGCTATAGGCTATCAATTGAAAAGTCAGCTCAGACGTTTTGTTGATTCCCCGGATTTTGAAGAAATAATACGCCAGTCAGCCGCTGAGCGGCTGACTGTTTTTCTCGACAAGGATGTTGGCTCTATCATCTCTGGAAAACAAAGAGAGACCGGCTATCGTCTCGTTGAAGAGAGTTTTTTACGTATGTTCAAGAGCCAGCCCATGGAACACTGGGTCGAAGATTTTGTGTATCAGAGGGTTCATAGTATCCTTGAAGAAAAAAGGTCTCTTTCGCAGATTCTTCCGACCTCTATTCAGGAATTACTTCTTGAGTCCTTTGAAAAGCAGATTCCCATCTTTTTGACGAAAATTACCTCAATTGTCAGAGAACCTCAGGTTCGAGATAAAATTGTGGTCGGTGTTATTACCGGCGTTGACAGCTTTATAGACTCACTTGGTTCAATGGCGGATATGGTGCGCGGTTTTATTCGTATGGAGACCATTGAGGAGAGGATAAGGGAATATCTTGCTGAAAAAGATGATGATATTGTCGCCTGGCTGCAATCGGAAGAAGTGAGTAGCCGGATTGTGGAAATCCTGCGGGAAAGGAGTACCGTTTTTCTGGCCAAACCGGTTGCAGACTGGATTCGGACTGACGATAAAGAGGTCGTGCATAATTTTTGCGGGCAGTTGAGCCAGCAAATCCTTTTACTACTCAGGGAAAAAGAGGTTGCTGGCGTCTTTTCTTCAATGATTACCGCAAATATTGAAAATCATATAGAGTCCGGTGATCTACAGGCAAAAAAACTTGTTGAAAAAGTCCTCGGAGCTTCAACGGCCCAAGAAGCAAAACAATGGGCTGCTCAGGAAATCTTACAGTTGTTACAGGCGGAGAAAACCAAGGCTACTCTTGACAGAATGATTGATGCACTGATCGCCACGCTTTTGCAAAAAAGAATCGGAGTTCTCGGTCGATATATTCCTGCCGGGGTACGTGAAGGGGTTTCTCTTTCCTTTCAAAGAGTTGCCTCGGAAGTTCTGGCAGCGGAAGTGCCAGGCCTTGTTCATTCTCTGGGGATTCGCGATATCGTAACGGCGAAAATAAACTCACTGGACCTGTTGAAACTCGAAGGTCTGCTGCTTTCGATTATGGAGGCTCAATTCAAGTATATCAATCTCTTCGGGGCGCTGCTTGGGTTTTGTATCGGGTGCCTTAATGTTGTGGTGATGTGGGGAAATTAAGGGTATATATCGAAAAGCATCATCGGCATCTTTATTTTTGAGCGATCAGGATGTGCCGACGAAGATCAGAGTAAAACGACATTTCCGGACCTTTTCTGTGGAGATCTGGGTGTTATGTTTTTTTATTCCACTTAAAATTATCAGACATTATATATTTAAGAAATGTTAAAATGAATAAACAAAATATATTTTTCTCTAACATTAAAACAGTAATAACTATAATTGGTTTCTTTACGATTATAAGCTGGCAAATCTCTGCAGTTCACGCATCAGAAAAAGATTACGTCGTCAATAGAGATGCCTGGCTAACTGTTATGCAGAGTGAAATTTCTAAAACTTGTGATGATTTTAGAAATTCACCATTCTGTTTTGCAAGAACACAGGACATTTGCAAACAATATTTGCCCATCGCGATTAACCAATGTATAACGAGATATAAAGAAGAAATGTCTCAGAGATTAAGCAAAAAAGATATCAATAATTGGTCAAAAAAAATAGGTCAATGCACTGTTGAAGAGTTTATAATATTAGCTGGAGGAGAGAATGTAGACCTGGAGAAGAAAAATTGCAATTGACCATAAATCGGCAAAATCAATATCTATAAAATGAGTTTAAAATATCTCTTTTTTTTTTTATTAAGGATTATATATAAAATTTGAATCCTAAAATATTTAACATAATACAGCACCCCGCCGCAAGCGGCGGGGTATTAGACCCGTGGCTTCGCAATAAACCAGGATTTCCCATCAGCTCAGGTGGCATCCTGAGGCGCACATCTTATTTACAGACTTGTAGAGTCTTCTGGGGTTGATTCCGGCGATATAAGCTCTTCATAGTTTGTCTTGCCTTTTTCAACAACTTCGGCGCTTTTCTCCTTTGTGGTATCCCAGGTTTGGGCGCTTTTTTCCTTGGTCTTCTGCCATGCTGTACCCGTCTTTTCCGAAGCGCTGTCTAAAGTACTCTTTGTTTCTTTTTTCACCTTCGTCCAGGCCTTGCTCCCTTTTTCTTTGGCCTTTTCCAAAACTTCAGCGCCGGTGTCCTTGGTGGCATCCCAGGCTTGGGCGCTCTTCTCCTTGGTCTTCTGCCATGCTTTACCCGTCTTTTCGGAGGCGCTGTCTAAAGTTCTCTTTGTTTCTTTTTTCGCCTTCGTCCAGGCCTTGGCGCCACTCTCCCGGGTTGCCTCACCCACGGCCGAAACAGCTTCTTTAACCTCCTTTTCCGCCTGTTTCCATTTGTCCGGCTCTTTCTGTGCTTCTGCTCCCATAGTCGCTTTCTCAGTCTGATGCTCTGCTTTTGTCAATGCTTCCTGGGGTTCACATTTCCCTGGTACTTCCTGTGCCTGACACCAACTGGTTGCGACACAAAAACCTGCAACAATGATCAATTTTTTCTTTATCCGCATATTGTACTCCTTTTTTCATCTGTTTTTAAAGCTTCTTACAGAGTATATCTTTTTTCGCAGAAATGAACCAGCATTCCGCTTGTAAAAGGTTTTTCCTCTATTTAAGGCCTGGTATTCAAAGGCAAATCTATCTTTCAGCACGTTTGCTCGATTTCTCCCATCAGTTTTTTGACCGCCAGCTCCTTGGCCTTTGCTTCGACCTCGACGGTAATATCCAGCGGCAGCCAGTTTGAAGGGAAATCGCTTATATCAATATAATCATGGTGTTTTTTAATGTCTCTTGCGCCCCATCCGTCTTTCGGTGATGAGATATGAAACAGGGGTTCCCGGTT